>OJAV01000249.1_pt1 | contig 25657 bp, 22 predicted proteins | sample 1590081 | NCBI WGS metagenome assembly OJAV01 (sample SAMN05416852, study PRJEB24817) | seawater metagenome | isolation source: Sea water | place: Canada:Atlantic | collected 2013-07
CGCCTTACCGGGATTAAATTCAGCTAATACATCAATCGATGATCTGTTTGAAGCGTTAATGATGCAACGTGGGCGATTGAAAGAAATGCAGCAGTTGCGAGAATGGTAGTTAAGTATCTCATCTTTGGGGCTACAAAAAAGCGTTTGTTAATTGAAGTTTATATGGATTTAGTCTTTAGCTAATATAGATTAACCATGAATTTTAGAAGCACTTACTGCTTTTCCTAGCTCTTTTATTATAAGCTAACACTTTAATCACTATCCTTAACTGATTTACTTTAAACATTGAGTCAAAGTACTTACCGAATTAGTATGGTCCGATACTAGTTCCGAATACGTCAAAGCTTATAGAATTTAGGGTTTATGTTAATGTTATCTCTCTATCCAGCCATTGAGCCTTTTCAGCATTACTATCTCAGCGTTGCTAATGCAGCAATAATCAATGAAACCACAGCACAAACACATCAACTTTATGTTGAGCAATGCGGCAACCCTGATGGCATTCCAGTAATTTTTTTGCACGGAGGACCAGGATCTGGTTGTCGGCCATCACATCGATGCTTTTTCGATCCTGCTTTGTACCATATTATTTTGTTTGATCAACGTGGCTGTGGTCGTTCTCGTCCTAAAGGGCTATTAAAACATAATACTACCGGCCATCTTGTAGAAGATATTGAGTTAATACGTCAACATTTAGGTATTGAAAAATGGTTGGTTTTTGGTGGCTCTTGGGGCACTACGTTAGCGCTAACTTATGCACAGCGATTTGCTGATAAAGTTGCGGGCTTGATATTACGCGGAATATTTCTGGCTCGCCAACAAGATATTGATTGGTTTTATAGCGAAAATGGTGCGGCTAAAACTTACCCTGAGGCTTGGCGTTACTTAGTTGAACACTTGCCTATTTCACAGCAAGCGGAGCCAATATCGGCAATATATCAACAGCTTTCTAGTACTGATAATCAATGTTCAAACGCTATGCTTAAGCGAATACAATTTTGGGAAGCTAGTTTAGTTTATTGGCAAAAACGGCTTACACTTGACGATATATCAATAACAGAAGATGAAAAAACATCGGCCATTATTCAGTTGTTTTATTCAATGAATCAATGCTTTATTGAGCAAGCACCAATACTTGAACATATTGATAAAATTCGACATATTCCTACAACAATAATTCATGGTCGCCATGATATGGTTTGCTCTGTGGAGCAAGCGTGGTTATTAAAGCAATGTTGGCCGGAAGCTGAACTTTCAATTATTGAAATGGCTGGGCATGTTGCTAGCGAGCCTAAAATAATTTCGGCGCTAGTAAAAGCTACGAATGATTTTGCAAAGCTTAGCTGATGGATAAGGTTAAGGGTTAAAGGGATAAGCGTTAACGGATACTCTAATAGTAACAATTTTTAGTATTATTAAACGTTTGAGGTAGGCGACTTAACCAAAACATTAGTATCTTTTAACTGCTTTTATATCGGTGCAATATCCTTTTCCTTACATGCACCTATACTTTTCCATCTAAAGTATGATTTTTTATTAAATAGAAATTAAATACAGTAACTAGGTAAGCAATATTACGTAACGTTTTACTAACCAAAGAGGAATAAATTATGTGGATTAAGCCTAATTTTGAAGAAATGCGTTTAGGATTTGAAGTTACTCTTTACATCAACAATCGCTAATAATTACACCATTAATAATTACTTCAGTTAGCGTTAATTTTTAAAAAACTGAGGTAATTAATTTTCACTGTTTAATTTCTCCTTTCCCACTTGTTTTAACTCGAGGCACATATGAAAATTTTAGTGCTAGGCTCAGCTGCAGGTGGCGGATTTCCACAATGGAATTGTCATTGCGCTAACTGTAAAGGTTTACGCGACGGAACAATTAAAGCCACTGCGCGCACACAATCGTCAATCGCTGTTAGCCCTAATGGCAAAGACTGGGTGTTAATCAATGCCTCTCCAGATATTCGTCAACAAATTAATCAATCGCCCCAACTTTGGCCAGAGCAAGGTAGCCGAGGTACAAATATTAGAGCGGCTATATTAACTGATAGCCAAATAGATCACACCACTGGCCTATTAACGTTGCGAGAAGGTTTGCCGCTTGACGTTTATTGCAGTGATGTAGTTTATGAAGATCTATCAACCGTATTTCCCTTGTTTAACATGTTAGAACACTGGCACGGCGGCTTGAATTTTAATCTTATTGATACTGAAAAACGCGCACCATTTAGCGTCAAAGGTGTTGCTGATATCGCTTTTGAACCGGTTATTATAGAGTCGAATGCGCCGCCATATTCTCGCTATCGCGATAAAGTGGTTGATGGTAATAACATTGGCTTAAAAATTATTGATAAAACCAGCGGTAAATATTTATTTTATCTCCCCGGTATTGTTGAAAGTAATGCTCAAGTTGAGCAAATTTTATCAGCAGCAAGTTGTGTACTTATCGACGGCACATTGTGGCTAGACGATGAAATGATCGCGCAAGGCGTTGGTAAAAAGTTGGGTTCAGAAATGGGCCACATGCCAGTTAATGGTGAGTTTGGCACGGTTGCGTTATTAAATAAATTCCCAATTGAGCGAAAGATTCTTATTCATATAAATAATACAAACCCCATTTTAAATGAAGAGTCACCACAGCATCAGTATGTTTTAGACAATGGTGTTGAAATTGCCACCGATGGCATGGAAATAACGATTTAATCTCATTTTATAGGATCCATTTTTATGCAGGCTTGGACCAAAGAACAGTTTGAAAAAAAATTAAAAGATAAAGGTCAGCTTTATCATATTCATCATCCATTTCATATTGCTATGCATAACGGCGAATGTAGTAAAGAAGAAATACGAGGCTGGGTTGCTAATCGCTTTTATTATCAAGCGAATATATCGATAAAAGACGCCGCTATTATGGCCAATTGTCGTGATATAGAAACTAGGCGTTTATGGATTCAGCGCATTCTTGATCATGACGGCAGCGTGGGTGATGACACGTTAGGTGGCATTGAAGCTTGGTTGCGTTTAGGTGAGGCAGTAGGGTTAAATCGACAAGATTTACTCGATGAAAAATTTGTGCTGCCAGGCGTGCGTTTTGCGGTTGACGCTTATGTTAACTTTGCCCGTAGAGCAAACTGGCAAGAAGCGGCTTGTTCATCGTTAACTGAAATGTTTGCCCCTGAAATACACCAAAGTCGTCTTGATTCATGGCCAACAAATTACCCGTGGATAAAGCCTGAAGGCTTAAGTTATTTTCAAATGCGTTTATCGCAGGCGCGCCGTGATGTTAATCATGGTTTACAAATAACTCTAGACCATTTTACTAGCCGCACCCAACAAGAAGATGCCTTGAATATTTTACAATTTAAGCTAGATATTCTGTGGAGCATGTTAGATTCTATTTCATTAGCATATCAACAAGGCAAGGCGCCTTATCAAGCTATATTAGGTGATGAAGCCATTGCCAATCCTATTTTCCACAAGGGGATATTTAAGTGAGTACAGCAGCAGTAGCATCTAATAAAGTACCGGTACTAAATACTATGTTTCGTTTTCAGTGGGAAAAAGCACAAAACTGTTTTGTGTTGTTGTTTCCTGAAGGCATGGTAAAACTTAACGGTGGTGCTGGCGAAATTATGCAACTTGTTGATGGCAAAAAAAACCTGCAAGAAATTACTGATACTCTGAATGAAAAATTCCCTGACGCCGGTGATTTATCTGCAGATGTGAACGAGTTTATCAGCACTGCAATTGAAAAAAAGTGGCTATATTATGAATGATCAAACCGCTACATCTAATTCAGTAGGGGAAACCCCTGACGTAAGTTCAAACGAAATGCTAACTGAAAGCGTTTCAACGGTCGTCGGTCCACCATTATGGTTGCTTGCCGAGTTAACTTACGACTGCCCATTGCACTGTCCTTATTGCTCGAACCCAACACAGTTAACTGAAACCAAAGATGAGCTAACCACCGAACAATGGTGCCAAGTATTTACCGAGGCTAGAGACATGGGCGCGGTGCAACTGGGCTTTTCAGGTGGCGAGCCGCTATTGCGGAAAGATTTAGAAGTACTGGTAAAGCATTCAAGAGATTTAGGTTTTTATACTAACTTAATTACCTCGGGCATTGGCTTAACTGAAAAACGCATTGCTAAGTTAAAAGTAGCTGGGTTAGATCATATTCAAATAAGTTTTCAGGGAGCTGATCCCGAAGTAAACGATGCTATTGCCGGAAAAGGCAACGCTTACAAACAAAAATTTAAAATGGCTAAATCGGTTAAAGCACAAGGTTATCCTATGGTGCTTAACTTTGTTATTTCTAAACAAAACATCAGTCAAATTGCTGAAGTTATGCGTTTAAGTTGCGAGTTAGAGGCTGATTATGTTGAATTAGCCACCGCGCAATATTATGGTTGGGCGTATCAAAACCGGGATCATTTGCTGCCCACTCAAGCTGAGTTGGTTGAAGCTGAGCGAATAGTTAATGAGTTTAGAGAGCAACAGCAAGGTAAAGGGCCGCATTTTATTTTTGTAACTCCTGACTATTATGAAACAAGACCTAAGGCTTGTATGAATGGCTGGGGCACCACATTTTTAACCGTTACGCCTGACGGTTCAGCCTTGCCTTGTCATAGCGCAAAAATGTTACCACTGACTTTTCCTAATGTTAAAGATAAGTCGATTGCCGACATTTGGCAACAAGACTTTTCATTTGAATACTTTCGTGGTGACGATTGGATGCCACAACCTTGTAAGGGTTGTGATGAAAAAGAGAAAGACTTTGGCGGTTGTCGTTGTCAGGCCTTTATGATGACAGGCGACATGCACAAAACTGATCCTGTTTGTAGTAAGTCTGAAGATCATCATCTTATTCAACAAGCTATCGAGAGCGCAATAAAACCTTCTAAAGCTATTGTTGATCGCATTAACCAAAGTACGGCGATGAAACATGCTAAAAATGCTGAGTTAAATATTGTTACCGTAAAAGTATGAGCGTAGCTGCACCCTTGATTGATAACATGTATCGCCATGAAAATGGTTTAAAACATATCAACATTGTTAATAATGAAGGCTTTAGCGCCTTGTTTGTTGTAAACACGCCAATAATTGATGATAGTGGGGTAGCGCATGGTGTTGAACATGGCGTTTTTCGTCGCAGTTTAGCTTTCGAAAACCCAGAAACTTTATTTCAACTAACGGCGCTTACTGATGCAAAAATTAATGCTTCTACGTTTGCTGATACCACTTATTTCCATTGCCAAAGCCCGTGTGAATATACCTTCAACTTAGCCATTGAGTACTTATTAAATGGCTTATTTTCGCCGGTGTTTGATGAAGAATATTTAAACGGTGAAGTTTATGATGGCAAAGTTAAAGGCGTTATTTATCGTGAACTTATTGGTATAGAGCACACCAAGAGCAACAACGAAATAAAAGAAAAAAAAGAAATAAGCGAAACAAGCGAGATAGAAGGTGAGTTTAATTATGGTGGTGTCAGCAGTACTATTGGCGACTTAACACTTAAAGAAATTAGGGCTTTTCATCAACGTTTTTATCAAGCCAGCAATATTACGTTAGTTACCGCTAATGCCGATATTGAAAACATATCAACGCTAATTTCGCGCTTATCTGTGCAAGTTAGCCAAGCACAAACTAGCCAAGCACAAAATAACCAAAACCATTCGTTAAAAAATAAAGCTAACGTCGAGATAAAAAAAACCAGTAAAAATCGTGGTGATAATAACGAAACTGAGCGTTACCAAGCAAAATATTCCCCAGCAATTAACACGCTTATAAATGCTTATTATTTAACGTTGAACACGGCAAATTGCTTGCATTTTGAACAATATAAAAGTGTTGAAGATGAAGCGTTGACCGTTGATATTAAAGGGCAGGTGAAAGCCGAATCCAAACTCAATCTCAAACTAAAGCCCAAGTCTAAAATAATTCAAATAGAAAAAGCAGCTCAAACAGCTAAAGCAGGGGTAATTGCACCACTTGTATCTTTGGCTGATAAAATTAGTGATGCGGTTAATGCTGAGCAAACATTTGATACTAGTGCTGAGATTAGTGTTGGCAGTAGTGCTGATACTAGCCCAGTTAAAAGAAGTAAAGCCGAGTCAGCAAGTCAGCCATTACCTAAACTATTCACTTCGCTTTGCCTAAAAGCAAAACAACAGTTTGTATTAAATCACTCAGCTAATAAAAACTTAACTAGCAAAGAGTTAAGTCAGAACGAACACCAAAAGAGTCACACTAAAGCGGTAAGTGTTTACGATCAGCATAACGCCTTATGGTTGATAAAAATTAGCAAAAAAGAACAAGCTATTGCCAATATCACCAGTTATATATTGAGTGCTTATCCCGCATTTATAGCACGAAGGTGTGAAGGCTTTTGTTATGCCATACAAGCATTAACCATTGAAGACTCAGCTTATCTAGCTATTTACAGCGCTTTTGACGTAGCCCCTGTCGAGCAAATAAACACAATTTCACCATGCTTGTTGACCTTAAGTGAAGATATGGCTTTTATTAGTCAGAGCCTAGCACTGGCTAAAATAAAGTACGGCAGGGTTCATCAAGTAACAAACCGTAATGTTGCTGATTTAAGCCCTGAAAATATTGTTGGCTATTTACAAAGAATAGCTAAGGATTAGGAGCTCAATTTAAGCGAAGCTTTTTAGATAGTAGATAGTAGATAGTAGAGGTTAAAGAGTTGACCAATGTTGATCAACTCGATGTGAAAGCATATTTTTACACTAGTTTTTCTGCAAAAAACGCTAATGTACGCTCCCATGCAAGGTCTGCATTTTCTTTATCATATCGCCCTGTAGAATCGTTATGAAAACCATGATTAGCATTTTTATACATGTGCATTTTATAAGGGACACCGGCCTGTTTTAAGTCGCTTTCATATTCAGGCCAAGATTTATTCACTCGTTCATCAAGCTCACCTAGTTGAACAAGTAACGATGCTTTAATGTTTTTTCTTAACTCTTTCGCTGCTGGTGTGCCGTAAAAGGGGACGCCGGCGATAATAAGATCAGAGTCAATAGCTGCTAAATAATTAACCATATAACCGCCAAAACAAAAGCCTACAGCACCTAGCTTGCCGTTACTTCTTGGGTGTTGCTTAATAAAGTTTGCCGCCGCTACAAAGTCATGTTGAATCTTAGCGCGATCCATTGTTTTTTGCATTGCTCTACCTTCATCGTCATTACCAGGGTAGCCGCCTAAAGGAAATAAAGCATCGGGCGCAAAGGCAAGGTAGCCAGCTTTAGCCAAACGGCGAGCTACATCTTTAACATAAGGGTTTAAACCTCTGTTTTCATGAATAACAAGTACAACGGGCAGGGTGCCTGTTTTATTGGTTGGTGTAACTAAATAGCCTGCTCCGGTGCCGTAGCCGTTCGGCGAGTCAAAAGATTCATACGTTGCTTTTATGTCAGCATCATTAAAAGAAACTTGTTCAGCTAAGGCGTAATTAGGTAAAAGTGCCGATGTGAGTACGGATATTGAGTACCCCACAGCCACTAAAGTACCAAGCTTTGCCATAAATGTTCTACGATCCATGCCGCCATGTGCATAAGAGTCGTACCAGTCAAATGCTTCTTGAGGGATATCATTGTTTAGTTTTTTTGACATTTTAATCTCACTTATGAATGTTGATTTTTGACAAAACATGAACGCTTTACCTAGGGGTAAAGTAGGATAATTTCTCGAGTAGCACAACTTAAAAGTCAATATTTAACGTTAAGGTTTAAGCAGGCTAGCTGTTTCAATGTATCCGGTTGAGGCACAAACTATTTTCAAACAGGCTACTTATATCAAATTGCTTAAAAAAGACTAGTTAGAACGGATAAGTTACCTCCTTTTAAGGTAAGTAGTTATTTCAACAAGTACAGCATTGAGGTTTTCAATTTCATCGGTTTTACTGGCTTGTTAAGTAATAGAATATCGTTAGCTTTAACCTCGTTCTTTAACTCTTTACTGTAATTGGCGGTGATCATAATTACCGGCAGTTCATTATCGCGTAAGCTATTTATCTCGGTTGAAACGTCTAAACCATTAACGCCGTCGTCAAGATGGTAATCCACGATGAGTATGTCTGCATGGTCATCTGCCACATTCACTTGTTCTTGCAAATGTTTCAAGCTAGTTGCGGTGGTTACAATAAAATCCCAGCCGCCTAATAACTCAGCCATACCGGCACAAACGGTCGCATCGTTATCAATAATCCATATTTTACGCTTAGCTAAAGCCGTATTATCAAGGATGTAATTTTGAGGGTTTATGGTTTGAGGTAAGTCACTTAATTTACCTAAGGGCACTTTTACCGAAAAAACTGAGCCTTTACCTAAGGTAGAATTAACCATAATAGGTTGCTCTAATACGGTTGAAATTTTATCGACAATGGCAAGCCCTAAGCCTAGGCCGTTACGAAACGCTGATTGAGACGATTTAAGACGTTTAAACTCCTTAAATATCTCTTGAAGCTGGTCTTGGGCAATACCCATACCGTTGTCCCATACTTCGATTGAAACATGATCTCCTTGGCGTCTACACCCAAGCAATACCTTGCCATTATTTGCATACCTAAAGGCATTAGAAAGAAAGTTACGTAAAATACGCGCTAATAATACGCTGTCAGAATTAACCACAAGATCGCTACTAACATAGTGTAACTTTACTTTAAATTGTTCACTGGTTTGTTGGTATTCACTGGCTAGATTGTTCAGTAATTCTGATAATTTAAATGAGCTTTTATCAGCTTTTACCACACCAGCATCTAGTTTTGAAATATCCACCAAGGTACAAATTAAATTCTCTAAATCGTCTAATGAATTAGACACAGAGCCGAGCAACTTTTTGGTATGAGTTTCTAACGTTTTTTCCATTAAAGAACTGGTAAATAACTGCGCCGCATTTAAGGGTTGTAATAGGTCATGGCTAACAGCAGCTAAAAATTTTGTTTTGGTGCTGTTGGCAAACTCAGCTTCACTTTTGGCTTTATGTAAATTCGCTTGTGCCTGGCTGCGCTCAGCTACTTCAACAATTAACTTATCGTTTAACCCTTGCAGTTGAACCGTTCTTTCTTGCACTCTAATTTCAAGTTGATCATGAGCTTTTTGCAGCGCAAGGGCATCTTTTCTACGTGCGGTAATGTCGCGAATAAGCACGAAAAACCCAAGAACATGGCCTTTATTGTCGCGATTAGGCACATAAGATTTTAAAAGATAGCAAGGCTCACCTTTTTTGTTTTTTTCTTCCATGGCAAAGCTGACACTTTCACCTTTTAAAGCGCGATCAACATAAGATTTTAATTCAGTGAAATTAGTATGCACACGACTTTGTTCAAGCTCCAAACCATTAAGTCCGCCTTGCGGCAAACCATACCAGTCAACATACACTTGGTTAGTAAACTGATATTTTAGATCTTCGCCTATGTAGGCGATCATCGCGGGCACATTATCAGTAATTAATCGCAGCCAACTTTCACTTTTTCTTAACGATTCTGCATAACGATGACGTTCGGTAATATCGCTGTAGGTTTTGATGATTTTGCCATTATTTAAACGATGATCACGTATTTCTAAAACCGTTCCATTCATTAGCGTTTGGGTATAATAATAGTTATCGGTACTAGATTTTGGTGCGAGATCAAGCTCGGTTAAGTTTTGCACATTATTGGTGTTGGGCATTGCCCGTAAAAGGTTTGGCGATAATTGACTAATTTGTGCAAACCGCATATTCCATACTTCAATTTTGTTTTGGCTGCTAATCAAAACCACACCTTGTGAAAGGTTATCAATTAAGTTTTGCAGTAACAAAGACTTTTGCGCCATGCCACGCTCGTATCGGGCGCTTTCTGCATTTTTAATGGCAGTAATATCGGTATAAAGCATTACCCAACCACCTTCGCTGGTGCGATGTTCGTTGAGTTGGAACCAACGATCGTCTGATAGCTGATATACGGGGCTGGCAAAATTATCCCCCGGTGATGCTCGACGAATAATGCCACGTGTTTTAGCTAACTCTTTTAAGTCATTAAGGTTTGCACCTTCAACAATAGGTAAGCCAGAATCACTCCAAAAGCTGGCAAAGTTACTGTTTTGAAGAATAATTCTGCCATCGTTATCGAGTAAAACAAAGGCTTCTGTAATGCTTTCAATCGCATCTATAAAGCGTTGTTTAAATAAGTTGGCAGTATCATTTGCTTGTTTTAATGCTCGGTTACTCGACTCTAATTTTGCGAGTGTTTCATTCAGTGTTTGCGTTTTTTCTCTTACTTGTTCAGCTAAGTGCACAGAATGTTCAAAAGCGGTGTAGGGGGCATATTGATTTTCGCCACTGTCTTCAACACGTTGCATTAAAGCATTGTTAATTTTAATAAGTTTAGCATTTTGATGTTTTAGCAAAGCCAACTCATCTTTTAAAGCTTGCTCACTCATTGTCGCCTCCAGCGATGAAAACGCCGGTAAAAGTTTGGTTTAAGTGAATACCATTAGTATGTTCGCCGTAGGTATTAAAACCAACAATGTTGTATTGGGCATTTAAACGTCTTACTCGCGATTCTAAGCCTTTTTGTTCAATTTCAAGCCGCCTTAAAAAGCAATCACAGGTTAGGACTAATTCAGGGGCACCATAGCGTTGTGAAATTTCACCAAGTTTGTCTGTTACAGGGGAAAATATATCGCCCATTTCTACGGCTGTTAGCACAATACCAACATCCACTGCGCAGTAAAATGTTAAGCTTAAATCTGCTTCATTCACTTTTTGAATAGAACGAATATAGTAGTCACCGCCGACTTTAACCGCTAATGGATTAAGCGAAAATACTTCTGGGCTTAAATCTTTCAGGTCAATATTGAGTAATTTTGCATACTCTAATGCTGCAGACTCGGCGTTTAATTCGTACACCGTTCTGTTGGCTGCGTCAGCATCGGTAACCACGAGTTTTTCTATTGGTCGCTTGATGTGGTGACAGGTAAAAACTTCAAATGGCAAAATGGTGTTAACCATAATAACAATTGCAGCGTTTCGATAAAATTTTCCGTGATAATAAACATGAGTCTTAGTTAAATTTATGTCGTCGCCCGCCGAACCACCAAAATGCGGAATAGCTCTAGCAGCAGAGTTTAAGGTAACTAAAAACTGTTCTTCGCTTGAAGAAAGGCCATCGAGTAAGGTGAGTAAGAAACTGTTATTTTTTATCTCTGTTAACTCTTTCGATTGGCAGCTTTCAACTAACTCATTAATGGTTGACTGAGCATTGATGGTGTCGAATTTTTCCATCGACTCAATTAATGTAGCGCAAATAGCAAAGTATTGGCTGGAAAATCCGATAGCAACTATGGAGTGCTGTTCGTAACCTTGGTTTGTGACTTCGCCAGCGGTAGTACATCCGACAATATCAACATCGGTAAAGGTGCTTTCCATACTTTGTGCTAGGGTGTCTAGCGCATAAGTAGAGGAGCAATAGAAAAGCACAAAGCTGATGTTCGCTTTATTTAATTGTTGATATAGTTCAAGGCTTGCAATGGCAGGGTCTATTGCTTTACTAACTGCCGTAACTGTTTTTATTTCATGCATACATTCGGCTCATCATTATGTAGATAACCATCATATAGTTTACTGGTTACAGTTCAACACCTTTATCGGTGAAGGCTTTGTTTTATTTGCATATTTATTAACTACGCAGAGCTTAGGGCTTTCAATAACCACAACACATTCTAAGCATTGAATACATTCACTGTAGTCAATTGCACCTGTGGGTTTAATGGCGTCTATACCACATTTTTTATTACGACAAAGCTGACATGGTGAGCCACATTCATCACGACGTCTTAACCATTTAAATATGGGGTATCGACCAATAATTGCTAATCCTGCGCCTAACGGACACAAATAACGACAATAAAATTTATGAATTTTCAAGCTCAAAAGTAGCAGTAAAACAGCATACAAAACAAACGGCCAATAGCGCACAAAATTAAGTGTTATGCTGGTTTTAAAAGGCTCTATTTCAGCCAGTTGCTCTGCTAGTGTTAGTGAGTAAAAAGAACAAGCGACTAACAATACCAGCAATACATATTTTACTTTTTGACCCGCTTTATGGTGTTGAGGCTTAATTTTAATTTGTTTTATTTTCAGTTTAGTCGCTATCAAAGTCATTATTTCTTGTAGCGCACCAAAAGGGCATAACCAACCACAGAACAAACCTCGGCCCCACAAGAACAGGCTAATAAAGACAAAAATCCATAAAATAAATATTATCGGATCAAGCAGAAATACTTCAATGTTAAAGCCTTGTTTGATTGACAATAACAAGGTGTAAATGTTGACAACAGACAACTGCCCTTGGGAATAAAAGCCGATAAAGCCGATAACAAATATCAAGGAGATAAAGCGTACTTGGTGAGTTAACTTTTCATTTTTCGCCAACGTTTCTTGCTTAATAAAAATTAGTGTTAAGGCGATAAGATATATGCAAAGTATGATTATTTCATTACTTCGTTGTAGCCAAAGCTTTAGCCATAATGGTTGCGCTTTTTCAGGTTGAACTAAAGGCGTTTTATCAAGAAACAAAGTTTCAGGTAATGTACTCGCAAAGTTAAAGTTGTGTTGTTTTTTAGATAAAAATGATTGGTTATAGTTAACAGCTAACGACAGGGTTAACTCTTTGTTTAGCTCAAAACCAGATTGAGACTTAATACGGAACACTTTAATTTCATTATAGTCGGGTATTTCAAGTGCAAACCTAGGATTGAAATAGCTATAAAAGTCGACATCGCGCATATCAACCGGCAGTGCGGTTTGCGTTGCGCTTAAACGACTAGGAACGGTTTGTGGAATAAACGCTTCACTAACAAAAGCATAGTTACCGCGATTTAATACCATTAAGGCATGTTCACCGGGGATTAAACTTTCGAGTAAGCGTTGGTATTCTGTTTGACCTAATAAGTTTTTACCCACAATAGGGATGTTAGCAAATCCGAAATATAAATCGATAAAGTCGTTGCTATCTTCACTTAGTTTTTCAATTGTATTTGTCAGTGTACTTGATTCGTTTTGGGTTAAGGCGAGTGCTTGGTCACGTGTTAATTGCCAGTGCTGTATATATTTTTTCTCAAGCAGTTGTTCAAAGCTTAATTTTTCAAAAAAGTCGGGATCAACCACGAAATTTGAAGGCGCAACGAAGCCAGATAACTTTTCGCGTGCCACTTTGAGTGCAGAAGCAATTATGGTGTCGTTAACGACTAATACTGAAATGGTAGCGCGGGTAATGCCATCGAAATAGGTGGCATCTTTTGACGATTTATCGCGGGCATTAATAATAAAGCGTTCTTTAATTGAATGGTTTTGATACTGGTTAATAAAATTAAATAATGGCTGTTCGCCTAGTCCGTGCAGGAATATTGGTTCATGATGATTTAATATTTTTAAGCCGGTAATTACGCCTTGAGTGTCAATACCAATAAGAATATTGACAGTTTGCCCTGAAAAACCAATGAAGTTGGTAAAATCGTCTGACTCAAAGACATAACCGAGTAAATCGCCTAACTGATAAACCGGCGTTACGGCAATTTTTTTATCAACAGGGCCTAAACGTGTTGCACTAGGAAATATTTCGGCAATATCGGCAGAAATAGAGGTGGTATTTTGAGGCTCAACAGGAGAAAAAGAAAAAGAATAAAAAGAAGGTGCAAGCATAAAAACAAGCATGAAAATCACTCTTGTCATTAGGAAGTTGAGTATTTTTAAATGCATGCTAACACCCCTAAAAATCGTTACAAACTGATCAGTATTTGCGGAATAAAAAAGTGCCAGTCTCGTTAAAGAAAGGCACCCTAATACACATCGAGGGCTAGGTTAAAAGAAACCTAAAGGACTCGTGCTATAGCTTACTAATAAGTTTTTAGTTTGCTGATAATGATCAAGCATCATTTTATGGTTTTCACGACCGATACCTGATTTTTTATAACCACCAAATGCTGCGTGAGCTGGGTATAAATGGTAACAGTTAGTCCATACTCGACCCGCTTCAATACCACGTCCAACTCGGTGTGCAAGGTTGGCGTCACGTGTCCATAAACCCGCGCCTAAACCGTAAACTGAATCGTTAGCTATGGCTAATGCTTCGGCTTCATCTTTAAAGGTAGTTACTGCAACAACCGGTCCAAAAATTTCTTCTTGGAAGATGCGCATTTTGTTATTACCTTTTAAAATAGTAGGTTGGATGTAGTAACCCGTATCAAGTGAATCGCCTAAGCTTTCTTTATTGCCGCCAGTTAAAAGCTCAGCACCTTCATCTTTACCAATAGTTAGGTAGCTCATGATTTTCTCAAATTGCTCTTGAGATGCTTGAGCACCCACCATAGTTTCAGTATCGAGTGGGTTGCCGCGAATAATTTTGTTCGCTTTTTCGATGACTTTTTCCATAAATTCGTCGAAAATATCTTCTTGGATTAAGGCTCGAGACGGACAAGTACAAACCTCACCTTGGTTAAAGAAGCCTAAAACAAAACCTTCAGCACACTTTTCTAAGTAGTCATCTTCAAATTGTGTTATGTCTTTAAAGAAAATATTCGGTGATTTACCACCAAGTTCTACCGTTGATGGAATAAGATTTTCAGCGGCACATTTAAGAATGTGTCCACCAATTGCGGTAGAGCCTGTGAAGGCGATTTTACCAATGCGTGTGCTTGTAGCTAGTGCTTCACCGGCTTCTTTACCAAAACCATTGACTATGTTTAAAACGCCTGGCGGAAGTAAGTCAGCAATAATGTCCATTAAGACTAAAATACTGACCGGTGTTTGCTCAGCAGGTTTTAAAATTACACAGTTACCAGCAGCAAGTGCAGGCGCAAGCTTCCATGCCGCCATTAATATTGGGAAATTCCAAGGAATTATTTGACCAACAACACCAATTGGCTCATGAAAATGATAAGCAACAGTCTCGTTATCTATTTGCGAAAGAGAACCTTCTTGTGAACGAATACAGCCGGCAAAGTAGCGAAAGTGATCAGCACATAATGGAATATCAGCCGCAAGCGTTTCGCGCACTGGCTTACCGTTATCCCATGTTTCAGCAACGGCAATTTTCTCAAGGTTTTCTTCAATACGGTCAGCAATTTTCAGGAGCACTCTAGAGCGGTCTTGAACTGATGTTTTGCCCCAAGCTTCTTTAGCGCCATGAGCTGCATCAAGGGCTAATTCAATATCTTCGCTGCTTGAACGAGGAATTTCACAAATAACTTCACCAGTAACAGGGGTAGTGTTGGTAAAATAATTTCCCTTAACAGGAGCTACCCACTGACCATTGATAAAGTTTTCATATTTAGGTTTAAAAGAAACAACAGAACCTTCACTGCCTGGGTTTGAATAGATCATATATCACCTCGTGTCGAGACCAGCCAGAGTAATACTCTTTCCATGGCCCTATTTATGTTTGCTCTAGTTATTACTAAAACGTTTTTTTCGTGTATCTATAGTAATGCGGTGCAAGCAAATGGAACTATTACCCATAGGCTTTAAAAACATCATACTTTGGGACGAGTTGCTTGGTTTTTATGGGGCTATCACTAATTTTTAAGGTAAAAAAAAGCTTTTGAAAAATATCAAAAGCTTTTTAAATGCAGGGAGAGTAGGGCTGGTGTTACATTACTATGGGAGTCGCTTTGTATTCAGCCCTTCTATTATTGCTTGCGGTAATTGCTTGCGATAATTACTTAGGTAATTTAAAGGTCCAAACACTACCACCTTGGTTAAAGTGCTTAATACGTTCTGCAACGTCGCCGCCCCATAAAGGAACTGCGCCACCCCAACCAGAAAGTACTGACAAGTATTGTTCGCCATCCATTTCCCAGGTAATAGGTGAGCCTACAATGCCTGAGCCTGTATTAAATTTATATTTTACTTCACCTGTTTTAGCGTCAAGGCCTAATAAATAGCCTTCTGGTGTACCGGTAAATACTAAGTTACCTGCAGTTACTAAAACACCACCCCATAAAGGTGCGTAGTTATTGTAGCGCCAAATAACTTTACCCGTTTTAGGGTCGATTGCTTTTAGCACACCAATGTAGTCTTCATTAATGGCTTTTATGGTAAAACCAGCACCTAAGTATGCTGCACCTTTTTTATAGGCAGTAGGCTCATTCCAAATATCCATTTGCCATTCGTTTGCAGGCACATAAAATAATTCTGTATCTTGGCTGTAAGCCATTGGCATCCAGTTTTTGGCACCTAAGAAGGCTGGCGCTGAAACAACAGTACTACCTTTATTTCCGTCTTTTGATTTACTAGGATCACCAGGTCTGTTGCTATCAACATAGATTGGACGACCTTCATCAGTTAGTCCTGAAGCCCAAGTAATTTTATCTGCAAATGGGAAACCACGTATAAAGTCACCATTTTCACGATTAAGTACGTAAAAGAATCCGTTTCTGTCGGCTGTAGCCGCAGCTTTTATGGTTTTACCTTTTTCTTTATAATCGAAAGAGATAAGTTCGTTTACGCCATCAAAATCCCAACCATCATGCGGCGTTGTTTGAAAGTGCCATACAATTTTACCGGTATCTGGGTCGATAGCTAAACGTGAAGATGAGAAAAGGTTATCGCCTGGTCGTAAATGAGAGTTCCAAGGTGCTGGGTTACCTGTGCCAAAGAAAAGCAAATCAACGTCAGCATCATAAGTACCACCTAACCAAGGCGCAGCGCCACCTGATTTCCAAAGCTCTGCTGGCCAAGTTTGTCCTGGCTTACCGCCAGAAATACCATTGTCCATTTTTTTACCGTTTTTCCAAATGTAGCCCATGTGGCCTTCAACAGTTGGACGTTCCCATACTAATTTACCATTTTTAGCATCGTAAGCTCTTACTTTACCTACAACACCAAATTCGCCACCGGCAACACCTGTAATGACCTTACCTTTAACTATAATAGGTGCGGCGGTAATTGAATAACCGGCTTTGTAGTCTTCTACTTTCTTTTTCCAAACGACTTTACCGGTGTCTTTATGCAATGCGACAAGTTTCGCATCAAGCGTACCAAAAATAACTAGATCATCGAATAATGCCACGCCACGGTTAATAACATCACAACATGGCATAATGCCATCTGGTAATCTTGCATCGTATTGCCAAAGTTCGTCACCCGTATTTACATCAATTGCATACACACGTGAGTATGAACCAGTGATATACATAACGCCGTCTTTCACCATAGGTTGAGATTCTTGACCACGTTGTTTTTCGCCGCCTAATGAAAAAGACCAAACCGGATGCATTTGCTTAACTGTTTCGGTATTTATTTTATCAAGTGGACTGTAACGCTGACCTTTTAGGCCAAGTCCGTAGGTTACTACGTCATTAGTTGTCATTTGGTCATTGGCAATGTCTTTATCGGTTACACCTGCGTTTGCTAGGCCTGTAAACGTTAGAGACATAGCAATAGATAATGACAATATTTTATTTTTACCTGCTGTTATCATTGTTATTTCCTCTTGGGTTATAAATATACGTAACGATATTTTGTCTTTTTATCTTCCTGTAGCCTTGGTTAGATCCGGCGTGTTTTCTTGTTTGAATCCATACATTTTTACAGTCTACAGCCATGTTATATTTTGGTGTTTTTAACGGCTATCACTCAGCGGTCGAATTTTTTTCATCATTTAGTATGAATAAGGGGATGAGTAAACCGTTGCTATTGAGGTTGCTCCCTAGCAACTGAGTACAATGCAGGCAGTTGATATATTGCGTAATGATCTTCGAATATTTTTTTAATTTCTCCCGATGCAATCATAGCTTCAACAATATCAGCAACAGCATAACCTAGTTGGCGATAGTCACTTTTAACCGCCATGCCAATATCCCATTGTTGTTTACCAATATTAGGAAAGGCATTTGACGCTAATTGATAATTTGGCGAGGAGAGTTGGTGCTGGTAATAACTTATTTGGCTTCTTAACCCCATTACCGCATCAATTTTTTGCTCATGCATAGCAGTAAAAGCCGATTCCACAGTGTTAAATTGTTTGGCTCTTTTACTCATTCGCCCATTAAAAACTGACATTAAGTAAAACTGAGGAATAGAATCTACTTCTACACCAATGTCGTGATATTGAAATACTGCCATGGTGCTAACATCTTCAATTTTCTGATTATTGAAGGCTATTTTCCAAGATTCAGTATGGTAGGGCGCGAACATGTGTACTTGTTCATGCACCAGCTCGCCAATATCATCACGCAGAAGAGAATATGCTTTGTCGTAGGGCACGCGTAGCATTAAGTCGGCGACTGTGCGTTTTAGAAAGTGGCCTTTCCAGAGGTTATTGCGTAAATCGCCTTCGACGTTTTCATCGGCAGTTACCCACCTAAAACGAAGTTTTACCCCTAATTTTTCGGCAATTTTTCTGGCTATAACAACGTCAATACCTTTAGCTTCGCCATTTTCTTGATACGAAAATGGGATATAGTCTCGATATACCGCTACTACAATTTCATTACTTTCAATAATGTCATCATAGGATCTAGCAAAAGCTGTTGAGCAAAAAATGCTACAACAACTTAGCCAAAAAATTAACGCGTTAAAGTTACTTTTTTTCACTGACAGACTCTAACCATGTACGAATAGACCAAAGTGCTTCTTGGTTTAAATGCTCTGTCATTTTCGGCATATAAACTGCGCCATTACGAACTGCACCATTTTGCACTCGATACACATACCATTCATCACCGTCATAATCGCTGGCAAGCTCCCGTAAATCGGGAGCAATACCACCTGAAATTCCTTCTAAGCCATGGCAGCGCGCACAATTTTGGTTATACGCTGAAGCGCCAACACGTAAAATCTCTTTGCGGGTATCACCTTCAGATTCGCGATACGGGTTAGTATCACTCCACTCTTCACCTAACGTTGGTAATGTTGAGGTATCAATTGATTGCGGTGTAACTGGGCCATGAGCCGCAATACCGAATGAGCAAATTGCTATCAATGCAATTAAATAGCAGCGGCCTTTATTAAGTTTTATCATTGTGAGTACCTCATTTTCTACGTAAGTTATTCGTGGAGTTTAATTTTGATAGCCTCATCATAAGGATGTGAGCTATGTTCAAGAATTATACTTTAGCGCGTTAGGCCTCCTCCTTTAGTATGAGTTTATCGTGTTTATAGCGTGTGTTTTTTGTTTATAGTTTTAATTATCAATGGTTTGCGGTGATTATTGGTAGGTGTTGATGATTTTAAATTTAAGCAATTATTCTATATGCTTAAGGTTGATAGCTCGATTCGAGCTCTATTCGACTTTATAGTCTTGGGACTTTGCTAATGTTTGAGTTCACCATGTTTTTAATTGTTATTTTTACCGTGTTCATATTTACCCAGTCACTGTCTGCGATAGTAAATATAAGTGCTAAGAAGCAATTTTTTGCTATTGGTTTGTCGCTAATTTGCTTAACAACTCTAGCGCAACCCCAGCCCATTACGTTACAAATTAGCTATGTTAAGTTTGATCAACAACAAGCTAGCAATGTGCTGAATATTTTCAAAATACCAGAAGATAGTGGCTATATGGGGGCTGAACTTGCAATAAATGACTCGAATACTACTGGTAAGTTTTTAAAGCAGCATTTTACATTAAGCAATTTTAGTACGGCGAAAAGCGATGATTTTTTACGTTATTTAGATGCGAAGTATCTACAAGGGCAACAAGTTTTTATTCTTGACGCCCCCTTCGTTGAGCTAGTTAAAGTTGATAATTGGGCAAAAAATAAGTCAGTGTTACTTTTAAATGTGAGCGAGTCGTCAGATGAATTACGCTCTACTCAGTGTTTAGCTAAGGTGTTTCATACCAGTGTTAGTAACGCGATGAAGTCTGACGCGCTTGCGCAGTGGCTATTGTATCGTCGTATGAATAAGGTGTTGTTAGTACAAGGCAATAAAGCAGAAGATATTCAATTGGCGCATTCCTTTATACGCTCAGCAAAACGATTTGGCATAAAAATTATTGACAAAAAACAATGGGATTTTAATACCGACCTTAGGCGCAGCACTCAGCAAGAAATTCCATTATTTACCCAAACAGTGCAAGATTATGATGCCGTTTATGTTGCAGATAAAAGCAAAGAATTTGCTGAGTTTATCCCTTTCAATACCTATTTACCGCGACCTGTTATTGGCTCAGCTGGCTTAGAAGCGTTAGCTTGGCATGGTGCAATTGAACAGTGGGGCGCAACGCAGTTACAAAACCGCTTTACGGATTTAGCTAGTCGTGCAATGAATGAAACCGACTTTTCGGCATATTTAGCTGTCCGTAGTATTGCCCAATCAGTACATAAACTGCACTCTAAAGGCAGTGAAAAGCTTAAAGAATATATCAGCTCAGATAAGTTTGAACTCGCCGCATATAAAGGCCGCAAGCTAAGCTTTAGGTCTTGGAACCGACAATTAAGAATGCCACTTGCGTTGGTGCATCCTCATGCTTTGGTGTCGCAATCACCTCAGCCGGGTATGTTACATCCCGTCACTGAACTTGATACGCTTGGCTTTGATGATCAAGAATCTCACTGTAAATAAGGCTCACCATTACTTATGAAAAATTTAACCCTTGCTAGCTTATTTTTCTTCGCCGCTACTTTGCATATCAATACGAGTTATGCCACTGAATTTGCTTATGTTACGAATGAGAAAGACGATAATATTTCAGTAATTGATTTAAGCCAAAATAAAGTCATTAAAACCATACCAGTTGGCGAGCGACCGCGCGGTATTATTTTTAATAAGCAACATTCCTTGGCCTACATTTGTGCCAGCGAGTCAGACCGAATTCAAATTTTAGATCTTAATACCGAGCAAATTGTTGGTGAGTTACCCTCTGGCGAAGACCCTGAAACTATTGCTTTACACCCAAATGGTAGCATTATTTATACCTCCAATGAAGACGATGCACTGCTTACCGTGATTGATATAGAAACCGCAACGGTTGTTGCTCAAATCGATGTTGGTGTTGAGCCTGAAGGGTTAGCGGTGAGTCCTGATGGAAAAATTGTGGTAGTTACCTCAGAAACCACCAATATGGTGCATTGGATATACACTGAAAATAATACCAACTTTGCCAACACGTTAGTGGGTGCTAGACCTCGCTCGGCTAAATTTACTGACGACGGAAAGTTTTTATGGGTTAGCTCTGAGATTGGTGGGGCAGTGGTGGTGCTTGATGTAAACACACAAGAGATTGTTAAAGAGTTTACCTTTGCTATTCGGGGTATACACCGTGATCGAGTTCAACCGGTGGGGGTAGAGTTATCAAGCGATGGTCGCTTTGCTTTTGTGGCGCTTGGCCCGGCAAATCATGTAGCGGTTATTGACCGTAAAACCATGGAAGTTGATAAATATTTGTTAGTTGGTCGCCGTGTTTGGCAATTGGCGTTTAACGATGATCAAAGCCAATTGTTAACTACTAATGGCATCAGTGGTGATGTTTCGGTGATTGATGTTAAAGCAATGAAGGTGACTAAATCTATTAAAGTAGGGCGTTACCCGTGGGGCGTAGTAATACGAAACGTGCCATGAGCATAGTGACTAATCAGCTGAGTTTTCATTACGGTAAAAAAACGGCAATTGATAATTTAAGCTTGAATATTAACCGTGGTTTTAACGTGTTGCTTGGGCCAAATGGCGCAGGAAAAAGCACCTTGTTTTCAATGTTAACAGGCCTTTCTCAAGCAACTTCAGGTAGCGTTAATATTAATGGTTTTGGCCTTAAAGAAAATCGTCCTAAAATCATGCGTTCAATGGGCGTGGTTTTTCAGCAAAGTACACTTGATTTAGATTTATCTGTAAAACAAAATTTAGTTTATTATGCCGCGCTGCATGGTATTTCAGCATCGCAAGCACTGAATAATATCAGCGATATATTAGCGCAATTGCAATTAACGCAACGGCTTAATGACAAAGTGCGTTCGCTAAATGGCGGGCATAGACGTCGAGTTGAAATTGCCCGTGCATTAATTCATCAACCCAAAGTATTACTGCTTGATGAAGCTACCGTAGGTTTAGATATTGATAGTAGAAAAATGATCACCGAATATGTGGGTAAACTCTGCAAAGATTTAAATATTTGCGTGTTATGGGCAACTCATTTAATTGACGAAATAGCAGAGAATGATCAACTTATATTAATTAACGAAGGAAAAATTACCGCACAGGGCGTAAGTAGTGAACTATGTAAGGAAAATAACGTTGACGACATATATCAACTGTATCGTCGACTAACCACTAGTTCGGAGCTTATCTAATGGGCAGCCAATATCTGTATTGTTTTAATGGCATTGTTAAACGTGAAGTTTTACGTTTTTTTCAACAACGTTCCCGTTTACTTAGCGCACTGGTTAGGCCTCTATTATGGTTAGTAGTATTTGCAGCAGGGTTTAGGGCGGCTTTAGGGGTGTCGATAATGGAACCTTATGGCACCTATATTACTTATCAGCAATATATCACTCCTGGTCTTTGCTGCATGATCATTTTATTTAACGGCATGCAAAGTTCGCTTTCAATGGTTTATGACCGCGAAATGGGCAGTATGAAAGTGCTATTAATGAGCCCATTACCTCGGCCTTATTTATTGTGCTGCAAATTAATTGCCAGTGCTTTGTTATCACTTTTACAAGTCGTTATTTTTTTGCTTTTTGCCCAGTTAGTCGATGTAGATATTCCACTTTTAGGTTATTTAAGTGCAATACCCGCTATTTTCTTAATTGCATTTTTTCTAGGCGCACTCGGGTTAATGTTATCTAATTTGATAAAACAATTAGAGAACTTTGCTGGCGTGATGAACTTTGTTATTTTCCCGATGTTTTTTCTGTCCAGTGCATTGTATCCACTGTGGAAGATGAAAGAAGCGAGTATTTGGTTATATTGGATTTGCGAGTTTAATCCATTCACTGCGTGTGTTGAGTTGTTACGATTCGCACTTTATGGGCAATTAAATTTTTCCGCATTGTTAACGGTGTTAATTGCTACAAGTATCGCATCATTTTTTGCACTGATGAGTTTTAAGCCACAGCTTGGGCGTAAGTAAGAGTTAACTCATATTATTATTTTAAGCTTAAGCAGGTGAGAAGAGTTTCTCGGTTACATGAATAACCGCTTTGATGTAATATTTTAATGACTGCAGTAATGATTAACTCAAGAGTCTAGAGTGTAATCAATTAAGAATGGTATCTATATTTACTGCTAGTAAACTGAAAACATTAGTACTTTGAGAGTTTTAGGCTCAAAGCAAGAGCTACTATGCGTCCTCCAAAATAAAGAAGGTCAAATAAAGTAGGGTCAGATACACATTAAATTTTAGTTGCCTGATATCCTCTTAAACGAGCAGCATGGTCAAGCTCTGATCTTAACATTTCCCCTTTTACACCACCAAAAACAATTAATGTGTATCTGACCCCACTTTATATTTAGCGACTTGTTAAGATACGCTGTAATTCCAAGCCCCATTTGACGCAACCACTATTTTATCCGCTAGCTTTTTAGGAATTTTAATATTGATGTTTTTGATACTCAAAATTACGTAATCAAAAATAATTCCGTCAATTTGTTTACCCGTTATCTCAGCTAGTGGAATTTTCATTGGTTTGTGGCCAATACGAAATAGAAACATAACTCCTAAATAAAGCTCAGTGTTATTTACACCAACAGTAATACAATTACGGTAGTTAACTAATCCCATTTTAATGGCGTTAAAGTAATATTTTTTTCCATTAAATTTTCTCGTACATGGATATTGTTTCGCTAAATAATGCCACCCACCAAATTTTGACAAAATAAAACTGACACAACACCACATTACAATAAAGAATATAGGGAAGAGCTGAGGGTATTCTTTGATAATTACATCCATGTTAATTGAGATTCCTCATGTCTTATTAGAGACAAAAATTAATTTGTTGAAATTTGCGAATCAGGAGTAAAACCAACTGTTTTTTGTCCTGCTTTAATGACGCGTTATATTTTACAGTTCAATAACCGCAAGCATATCTTCATCGTCTTCATCCATACCGACTTCAGAAAAACCAAAGCTAGAGTAAAACTCTTTAGCGACAGGATTCTTTGGGTTATAACAAATTTCGATTTCTTGTAAATCCGTTACTTTTTTTATTTCCGCCAAAGCTAGGTTAAGCGCAATACGTCCTATTGATTTTTGTTGATGTTTTTTATCAACCATAAATCGCCAAATAGAAACTTTAATCTCAGATTCTTTTACCCACATAAAAAAACCTACAGGCGCTTCTTTCAAATAAATAACTCTGGTTTCATAGCCGTCATTGTACTTTGATTCAACTATTGACCACATATTACAAGCTACAAAGTATTCTTGCTCTTTTGTGACATCGAGTTCACAAACTGCTTCATAATTTTCTTTTGTTACTGGGCGAAGTGATATTTTCACAGTGTTTCCTTAAAATATAACACCTGATTAAGAGGTGATGAAATGTTTGGCTTAAAGAAGTGAGGCATGAGTAAAAACCAACTGATTTTTTGTCCAGCTTTAATTCATCGTTATACGCTACAGCCAAATTCATCCAATGTACCCCAGAAAATAATAGCTACAAATAATAACCAAGTTATAAGTACTAATTTACGTCTTAGAGAATAATTAGATACGTCAGAGACTTCAGGGATATGTAATAATTTCATTGGTAAATGCAAAAAGAAATTAATATTGATTAGTACTAGTGGAGTAATACTTAATGAAAGAATTAAAGGTCTAGCACGATCAAACTGACACTCGAATGAAAGCCCAAACCAAAAGGCTAATACAAAATATAAGATAACTAAAATCCATTTTAAAACACTATTGCTCATTGATATCCTTGTATATAACGTCAAAATAAGAGACTAAAAATGGCGTAAAGTGAGCAGCCCACTGTGTTTAGCCCTTGTTGATTTTTTCATTAGCTTCATTCACCTTGAAACTAGAATATATAAAAAATTTATTGTTACTCACAAGATCTTTTACAACACAAGTCACTTTATATACGCCAATAGGGTCATCGGCTTTAGCTATAACTCCTACGCGATCAATAGCTAAACCTAATTGACCTTTAGGTAATGCGGGTTTGTTTTTCCATAATTCAGTATTTTTATATTCTGCATAGACTGATCCATCTGGCTTTAGGATTTGGTAATCTACTTCAGCTATACAATTCCCATTTGCATTAGCAGAACAACCACTAAATATGACTAAAGCTTCTATTGGTTGGCCTTTTTCTACACTCTCTGATTCTGAAATATGATAACCAGGGGTTGGAGCTTCCCAGTTCTCTAACATCTTTTGTGAATCAGTAGTCATGAATATCATGGCACCGAATTCACCAGAAGATCCTTGAAAACTGTTTGAGATATCAGGTTTATTATTCGTATGCCATTCTTCAGATTTTACAGGATAAGACAATAAACACATTATTATTAATAGAAACTTGATGATGTATCCTCCATGAAGCTAATAGCCCGCTAAGAGGCTAAAATAGTTAGTTAAAATAAGTGACGAAGGATCAAAAACCAACTTCTGTCCTGCTTTAATGACTTTTTAGAAGTTATTTTCAAATAAAGCATCCAATTTAATATATTTATTTATTTTAACTAGAAAGTAC
>OJAV01000272.1_pt1 | contig 24140 bp, 16 predicted proteins | sample 1590081 | NCBI WGS metagenome assembly OJAV01 (sample SAMN05416852, study PRJEB24817) | seawater metagenome | isolation source: Sea water | place: Canada:Atlantic | collected 2013-07
ACGAGATCATGCCTAGTCTCGTGGGCTCGGAGATGTGTATAAGAGACAGGTTCAGCGACACTATTAATAACCGACAGGACTTGTTCAATGTTATTACTATACTCTGCCAGTTGATTCGATAACTCTTGCGAGGACGAGATAGCTTGTGAAAGTCCAACGACATCACTACTAGTTTTGTTAAATAGTGCTTTACCTTCTTCAGTACGTTCATTGACTGAGGAGATCGAGGTCGCAGCGTCTTGTGCACTCGAGGCGATATCCATTGAGGTTTGGCTCATTTCATTCATTGCTGTGGCTAACCCCTCGACTAGCACGCCCTGTTCTTGTAACTGGACGCTTGATTCACTGGCAAGTTGTTTTGCGCTATTACTGTTATTAACCACGATATCGGCTTTGTGTTTTATGTCTTTTATCAGTTGTTGCATACTGACTAAAAATTCGTTGAAATTTTCTGCTACTGCACCACATTCATCTTTATTGGTAATGGTTAAGCGTTGGGTTAAGTCACCACCACCTGAAGCAATATCAGCTATGGCAGACTCTAGAGCACCCAATGGCAATAGTAACCTTTTCGCTAGTAGCCTCAACAGAAATATACACAGTGCAATACCGATAAGAGAAAATAAAATATTTTGCTTGGTGAGATAAGTTAACGATTGATAAACCTTATCTTTTTCTAACAATACACCTAGATACCAATCCATGCCAAACTCTTGCTTCATCGGATAAAAGTAGATGAGTTTGTTGATACCTTCATGCTCTATTTCAAGCAGTTCAGAGGCATTTTTTGGTGGTGTATTGTAAATAGTACCTGTGTTTTTTCCGTTTAATTGCGCATTAGGGTGAGTAATGATATTACCACTTTCGTCGGCGATAAAAGCAAGGCCAGTATTATTAAAATTAATGGTGTTGACACTTTTAGCTATATTGTTAAGGCTGAGATCCCCCCCTAAAACTGCTTGAAAATTTCCATCACTATAAATAGGACTCACCACGGATAGCAATAACTCGTTGGTGGCTGCATCTATGTAGGGTTTAGTAAATACAATATCCTTGCTTTTCTGCGCTAATTTGTACCAAGGGCGTTCTCGAAAGTCGACATTGGCCGGATTTACTCTACTTGCATCATTGGATCGTAATTGACGCTCATTGGCTAGCGTACCAAACATTAGAGAAAATTCTTGCTTTAAGGATGGCAGCTCAATAGCGCTTTGAAAGCTCGCTGCTGAATAATTATTTTCAATAATATCTTTTACCACATGTATTTGAGAGGCTTTATTATTTAACCAATTACTGATGCTCTGAGTTAGCAAGGATGAGTTATCTTCGACATAAGCCTTAGTTTCTTTTTCTAGTGAATTACTGACTAATATATAACTGGATAGTGAAAGTAGAGAGAGAATTATAAATACGATGAGGCCAGAAGCGACGGAAAATTTAGTTCTTATATTCATATTATTACCCGAACAGTAAAATTTATATAACTATATTATATAGTCTACACTGAATAAAAAGTGTATGTTTAAAGTGATTTTTTATGATAAAAATTAGCGGCTTTACTTGTTCTTTTATATTATATTTATCCATTGCTAGCTCTGCTTGCTGGGGGCAGGAAGAGATAACACTGGAAAAATTAAAATTACAGCTTGAGATTTTGCAAAAGAAAATTGTGCAACTTGAAAAGCAGCAAATGATGGCCACCGATTCCTTAGAACAGGCAACACAAATTCGAGAGGAAAAAGTCAGTAAAATAACCAGCCAAAAAATAGAAAACTCCCAAACGACTAAAATATACGGCACTGTTCGTCCAACATTTGGTTATATTGATGAATCAGAAAATTCTAAGGCTGATGTTAGAGATGCGCTTTCGCATGCAGGTGTTAAAGTCACTAGTGAATTTGCTAAAAACTGGCGTGCGACGTTACATGGAGAATGGGGCATTGACCTCTCCAATAACGGTGATTTTGGTAAAGCTCGACAAGTCTATGTTGCGTTAGACAGTCCACTTGGACGTGTAGGTATCGGTAAGCAAAGGCCTGCACAATACCTTTTTATTGCTGAATATGTCGATATTTTTAACCATAGTAGCAGTCCTTTTGCCTATGACCCCGAAAGCTTGTTCTTTGTCGACAATTTACTGACTTATCAGGTTGAAAGCAATGGTTATACTTGGATAGCCGCAGCACAGTTTGACGGCGATAATGGCGATAATTATCGTGATTTACTTAATCTTGGTGTCAGTTATGATCACCAAGGTCTGCATGCTGCTTTTACTTATTTAACTCAGGATGCTAACACCAATGGCAGCACTATTGGTGAGGATGAGACGTATGCGGCGGCATTCGCTTATGACTTTGAGAGTGGCTTGTATTTAGCACTAGGCTATCAAGATAAAGCATATCAAAGGATAAATGGCGACCGTGATCGAAATGGTCACACGCTAGACTTATCAGCGGCTTATTGGTTAAGTAAATCCTATCGTTTAAAATTAGGTTATTTCGATTTTTCTGATGGTTTTGATGCTAGTAATAGTTATGATTTTAGTGGTTTTAACACCACACTAGAATGGCTACCCACACCATATTTAAGATTTCACCTCGAATATTTACAACGTGACTTTCAATATCTCACTGATTTCTCATCGATATCGATTGGCTTTCGTTATGATTTCTCTACGCAATGGGACTATTAACCGTGTTAGCTAACGTTATTTCATCCTGTCGTATTATAGGATTACTCGCGTGGTCATTGCTTTATTGTCAGGCGCTAAAAGCTAATGAAATCCATGAAGTGACCATACTAACCGATGATAGCTACCCGCCTTATTCCTATGTTGAAAATAGTCGTTTAAAAGGCATTTATGTTGATATGGTGCTTGCTGCCGCTGACTTGATGAAAAATAAATATAAAATTAAGTTAATTGCGGTGCCGTGGCAACGAGCGCTGATGGAGGTCAAAGACGGACATGTACTTGGAATATTACCGCCATATCAGCATATAACAGAGCGTGATTATATTTGGCCTTATTCGTTACCGCTAATGAGTGAAACCGTGGTGGCTTATTGTCATCAAGATATTAATATCTATGATTACTTTAGTGAATCAACTGTGCAAGTAACAAAGCCTCTACATGTTGGGGTTAACGCTGGTTACATGATTTTGGGTGAAAAAATAGCTGCTGCGGTCGCGGATAATAAAATGGTTGTTTGGGAGAATAAAAGTACTCGTTCGAATTTATTAAAATTACATTTAAAGCGCATAGATTGTTATGTCAACGATAGGTTTTCAATTCAATCTGAACTAACAAAGCTAGGAAAACTGCGGGACTTAAATTTTGACGGCGTAGCTGAGTCGTTTGTGATTATGCGGCAAACCGCCCATATTGGTTATACGGATAGTGACGCTCATGACTTTGCATTTAAAAGTGACTTTATTTATCGTATGGATTCGGCGTTAGCTCAGGTGAAAGCCTCTGCACAGTATCAGGGGTTTATTAGCAAGTACTTGTCGCTGGTAAAGCCAAAAATTAAATAAGTCATTACGTTAGAAAGAACGTTAATTGAGAAATACTATTTAACAGCATAGATAATAAGTATGTTGTCATGAGAACACGGTTACGAGTTAGTGCCCAAAATTGTCAGCGTTAACAAGAGTCATATTTACCCTAGTCTGGAGCTATTTTGCTGACAAGTATGATAAAATGTCAATATCTTAATCTTTGTAGCTTTAGCCATATTTTATGTCACTGAATAGTCATTGTTTTAGTTTCTTTGAGCATGATACAAGTCACCTTGACTTGCCTCGTAAATTTACCTTCCCATTTTATTATCAACCCCAACCACTCGCTGTATTGGCCGTGGAACAGTTGCAGCAACAACTTGAAATGCAAGCTGATGTTTTTAGCAATGAAGATAATACGGGCAAGATGTTTGGGGTACTGGTGGTTAAAAATAGTCAGCAACAACTTGGCTATTTGGCTGCTTATTCAGGGCAACTTGACGATCATATTAGCGATATTAGCTTTGTGCCTTTCGTATCTGATATGCAATTGCAAGATACTATTTTTTTAGCTGAAAATCGTATTATTAACAATATTAACGCAGAAATTGAGCAATTAGAAAATAGCGAGCAGTTAAGCGCTATGAACTTTAAATTCAATCAGGCGAGCGAAACTTATCAGCAAAAACTATTAACGCAGCAGAGCTTGATGATAACAAGTCGTCAAGACAGAAAGCAGCAGCGCAGTGCGGCTATTGAACAGCTTTCTGATACTGAATTTGAACAGTTGAAAATAGTATTATCAGGGCAAAGCATTCAGGAAAAAAAGCAACTGCAAGCGTTAAAATTACATTGGCAAGAAAAGCTCGAATTATTACAGCAAGACTTGCAGCAAGTGAACAATGAAATTGCCAAATTAAGGAAGCAGCGTAAATCACGCTCGAGAAACTTGCAGAAAAAACTGTTTGCCCAATATCAGTTTCTCAATGCGAACGGTGAAACTAAAGATCTCAATGCTATTTTTGCTGAGCTACCCGAACATACGCCGCCTGCTGGCGCAGGAGATTGTGCGGCGCCAAAATTATTACAATATGCTTATCAGCATGATTTAATGCCGATTGCTATGGCTGAGTTTTGGTGGGGCGCAGCGCCAAAATCAGCTATCAGACAGCACAAAAACTACTATCCTTCTTGCTACAGTAAATGTCAGCCAATTTTAGGGCATATGCTCAAAGGCTTAGATGTTGATGATAACCCGCTGTTGATCAACCCAGCATTAGGCAAAGACTTAGTAATAGTGTATCAAGACGCTGATTTATTGGTGGTAAATAAGCCAGCAGAGTTTTTATCTGTACCCGGTAAAAATATTGAAGACTCGGTTTATTTGCGGATTAAAACGCAATTCCCACACGCTTCAGGGCCGTTGCTTGTGCATCGTTTAGATATGTCGACATCTGGGCTGTTACTTATTGCGCTGAATAAAAGGGCGCATAAAGCGCTGCAAAAACAGTTTATTGAACGCACAATTGAAAAGCGTTACGTTGCTTTAGTGGCGGGCAATATTGCTGCTGAGAGTGGCACTATAGAGTTACCTTTAGTGCTTGATTTTGATGATAAACCACGGCAAATGGTGTGCTACCAACAAGGTAAGCAAGCGCTAACTACTTGGCAGGTGCTTGAGCGAAAAAATAACACCACGCGTTTGTATCTATACCCTAAAACGGGCCGAACGCATCAGTTGCGGGTGCACTGTGCGCATAAGTTGGGCTTAAATATGCCGATTGTTGGCGATGATCATTACGGCTTAAAAGCTGATAGGTTGCATTTGCATGCAGAATATTTATCGTTTAATCATCCTATTAGCCATCAAATAATAGAATTTGAAGTGCCAGCACCATTTTAATGTTAATCACTGTTATTGGTATAATAACGGCGCTGTTTTCCAGCGCCAATAAATACCAAGGTTAGTTGCTTTGGTTAATTAGTTTCTTATTTAATTCGTTATCTAGACAGGAATTTAAAGTTTTTTCCCTAATCTTTTTTCTATTTGCCGCTTTTCCCAGTCTGCGCCAAAAAAGCTATAGACTTCAAAAACACTAAGGCCATGAGATATTACGCCAATGCCCCAGCCTAATGCTGCCCACCAAGCCCAATAATATCCGGGGCTAGTTAAAAAGTTAATAAGAAATAAACCTAATACCACCACGGCGTAATTAATCAGGTGACTATAAAAGCCTTTAATATCTTGCACATGCTCTATAACTTTGTTCTCTTCGTCATTATATTTATCTGAGTTATTCATAGCTTTCTCCATTAGCAAATCGTCAACCTCAACTTCAAAAACAGCGGCAAGCGCCTTTAGCGATTCTAATCCAGCTTTTTGGCCACGTTCAATGCGTTGAATGGTTCTAATGTTCAGTCCACTGAACTGGGCTAATTGCTCCTGAGACCATGCTCGTTTAAGTCTCAATTTTCGAACCGTCATTTACTTCTCCTTGTTGCTGTTCGGATTGAATTATTCGTTACTCAATGTAATTTAGCTACGACTTTTACCTGACATTATCCTGACAGTACTTAAAATTCAATGGGTTACGATTTACTTTTAGGTGATAGTTCTATTTCTTTTAGTAATGTAGCGGCATCATCAAATTCATAAACCTCTACTTTTGCTAGTATATTATTGAGTTGTTGATTATATTTTTGCTCTTTAGTCATTGCAAGTAAGGCCCGAATGGTGTCGATAGCGGCTACATCGTAGTTATCGACATCAATAACTAATTGTTCAAATAGCACGCGACACGCCTGTTCATCGAAAGCAAGGTCGCTTTGTGCTAGCGGCGGCAGTTGTAGCAACGAGGATTGCAAACGATCCAGTTCGTTCTGGCATTGCGCTAGCATTGCCGAGCTTACCCCTTGTTCAACCGCATTGCTCTCTACTGTTTGGCAATAAGCGTAAAGTGCATTAGCACAAATGTTACCAGCAACACCTTTGAGGGTATGTGCTAAATGCTCAAGCGCATGAAAGTCGCCTTGTTCTAGTGCATCCACCATTGGGGTAATAGCATCTCGATAATTCTCTTTAAATTTATGCAACAAACGCAGGTAAAGCGTATTATTGTTTTGCGTTATCGCTAAACCGGCACTGATGTCGATGCCGTCTAAATTTGGCAGAGAAATATCTTGGCTCGAGCTTGTGGATGGTAGTGTTAAGCTTCTCTTGGGATTTCTTGGGGTTATCCAAAGAGCCATTTTGGTAAATAATTCTTGGGTGTTTATTGGCTTGCCAATATGCTCATTCATGCCGGCGCGTAAAGCCTTTTCACGGTCACCAGCCATGACATTGGCGGTCATAGCGATAACAGGTAAATCAGCAAATTGTGCATTTTGACGAATCTCACGTGTCGCAGTGTAACCGTCTTTAATCGGCATTTGACAGTCCATTAATACACCGTCAACGCTTTCATTGTTAAGGAAGTCTATGGCTTCTTGGCCGTTATTTGCCACGATCACTTCAATGCCATTATGGCTTAATAGCTCAGTGGCTAATTCTTGATTTATTTCATTATCTTCAACCAATAATATTTTGGCGCCTTGCAGTGTCTTTATTGCCGACTGTTCTTCAAGTGGCGCGGATTTATAGCTAATGTTGTGTAGATTTTCTTGACCGAGAGCGAGCAATAAACTATCGAGTAAATTTGACGAGGTGATTGGTTTACTAGTGACATAATATTTTTTATCGTCATTAAGTACTCTCGTTGACACCTCTTTTGGGCTAGGCAATATATGTAATATTGGCAAATCAATACACGCAGCTCGTATCGAGCATATGTCATTACAATTGTCACTATCACTGCATTTTACCAGATCAAATACTAAAGCATCATAGGCCATAGCTTGGTCGCTCAGCTTAGGTAAAACGTCGGTGGTAGAACGGTAAGTATCGACAACAAAGCCAAATGATTTCAAAATGCGCTGTAAAATAGCTTCGTAGCTTTCATTGTCAGTTATTAACGCCAGTTTTAAGCCTTGAATTGATGACAAATAAGGTCTATTAGATTTTATCTGCTCTGATGATTGCCTTTGATAGCTGATGGTAAAGTGGAATTTACTACCTTGATGTTCTTGGCTTTCTAGCCATATTTCACCACCTAATAACTCGATTAGGTGTTTACATATTGCTAATCCTAAGCCGGTGCCACCATATCGCCTTGTGGTTGATGCATCAGCCTGACTAAAGGATTGGAAGAGTTTTTCTTGTTGCTCGGTACTCATACCGATGCCGGTATCACAAATAGAAAACTGTAAAGTGACATCATTATCATGCTTTTTGACACATGATATGTGGACTTTGATTTCACCTGCTTTGGTAAACTTAGCCGCATTGCTACCTAGGTTAGTTAATATTTGACTTAGGCGTAATGGGTCGCCAATAAGATCGATAGGAACATCTTGTTCAACATCAAAAATCAGCTCAGTCTGTTTTTCGTTGAGTTTATCGACCAACATATTGCTAAGGTTGTCGAGAATATCATCCAAGCAAAAAGGAATGTTTTCGATTTCGAGTTTATTGGCTTCAATTTTTGAAAAATCCAAAATGTCATTAACAATGCCGAGTAAGGATTCAGCAGCGCGATTGACCTTCGTAATATAATTTTGCTGTTGTGGCAATAAATTGGTTTTTAGTGCCAAAGCTGACATGCCAATAATGGCATTCATTGGGGTGCGGATTTCATGTGACATATTGGCTAAAAAGTTAGACTTAGCTTTAACCGCATCTTCAGCTAAAGACTTGGCATGAGCGAGCGTTTGCTCAGCCATTTTTTGCTCACTGATATCGACAAAGGTGCCGAGTAGACCGCCAACCTTACCATCGGCCTTGGCAAAGCTTTTTACCCAGTACATGGTGGAGTGTTCTAAACCATCTGCGTAAACAAGAGTGATTTCTTTGCGCACCATGCCCATTGATGCCATCACTTGCGTGTCTTCTGCTTGATAGGCTTCTCTGTCTGCCATCGGTAAATACTCTAGGTCGAGTACCGTTTTACCAATAATGTCCTCTCTTCTAACATTAAAGGTTTGCTCGTATGACTTATTAACGTTAATAAAACGCGTGTCAGGACCTTTGACAAATATTGGGTAAGGAATAGTGTCCGCCAATGCTTGTTGGAAAAGCATTTGTTCGGCCATCATTAAATCATTCAATTTACGCTCTGTGATATCGCGAACAATAGCAACAATAAAGCGATCATTGTGAATATCAATTGAGTTTACCGTAACTTCAGCAGAAAACTCATTGCCGTTTTTACGTTTACCCATTAACTCTAACCTTTGTTTTTCAGGGTTAGGCTCATCTAGTAAACGCTCGAAAGCATGTAAGCTGTTTTCTTCAGGTAGTAATAATTCAATTTTTTGACCAATAAGTTCAGACTTCTCGTAGCCAAACATGGTGAGCACCTGTGAATTTACAATACTGTGTTCACGGTGCTTATCTATCATCAAAATCGCATCGGGTGCTGATTCTAATAATGCGGCAAATTGTGCTTTGGCGGCATTGCGCTGTGTCACATCAATTAAAGTTAAACGCACTTCGGTTAACGCTTCTTCTTCATTATAAACCGGTAACGCTGATATCATGGTATCTATGGTTTGACTGTCGCTGATTTTTACCGGAATTTCACACTCTAAAAGGTGATGTTTAGTCTGAAATATTTTATGAACATAATGTTCGGGATCGACAAAATTTTGCCAGTTTAACGAGACAAAAACTTCTCGTGGCCGCTTGAACATTTGCGCGAATGCACAGTTATGTTTAATGAACTGTCCTTCGCAGTTTAAGGTTGCATAAGCCACTGGCGCATGTTCATACAACTCAAACATAGCACGTTCGCGCTGCTGTAACTCTGATGTTCGTTGTTCTACAATTTTTCTTAACTCTGCTTTCGAGCGACGCATGTACTTTGTTGAACGCTGACCAACCGTAACGGTAAATATATTGGCGGTTAAGGTTAATAATAAGGTCACAAATGAAATTAACATTAGCTTATTGCGTAGCGAATTAGCGCCCAACATGGCTTCACTGGCGTCTATTTCTGTTGCAATACCAACGCCGTATTTAGCATCCCATAACCAAGCACCAAAGACGCTTATGCCGCGATAGTCGTTATAGCCTGTAACATTAGCGCTAATTTGTTTTTTGGTTATTAAGCTATGGTTATCTGAATGCGCACTGTTCATCAAGTGACTTGCCATAAAAGTAAATGGCAGCTGTTGCGCATTAAGCGTGCTATTGGGCATTTCGAGCAGGTTAACTTGTGGATCTTTAAGTGTTATCAGCTGGTTATTCTCATAATGCTCTTGAAAATAGTGTAATGATGATAAATCAGCCGCGAAGCGACTTTTAGACAGCATTTTTCCTACATCGCTGACTAAGTAACTTTCGCCAGAAGCGCCAATACGCCCTTGTTGCATAATGTCAGAGATTTGTCCGCTAGCTTGGATTCTTAACGCTAAGGCCGCAATAACCTCATTATTACTCGCTCTTATAGGGGTAACTATAAACATACTGTATTGGTCTATCGGATTACTGGTTTTGCTAAACATTAATTTAACATCTGATTTTATCGGCGAGACAAAACGTGTTTCGCCGGCAAAAACAGCGGGCAGCACATCAGGTGTTTGTTCAGCTATCAGGTTAATTTTCCCTAAGTTTTCATTGCGACTAGAGCCAATATTTATTTGGTCTTTATTGATAATGAAAAAGCCTTGGCCTTGAACGTTACTTTGACGAAAATATTGCCGTATATCTTGCAATGGTAAGCTGGTAACGAGTTTGTCTTGCAGGGTAGATTGTTGGTTAAGCTTTTTGGTTAATTCAATCAGTTCATTATCTACACTTATTTGTTTTAACAAACTTTCTTGGTCACTTATCCAGTTGTTCAACCGTGCTTTCGTTGCTTTAACAACAAACTCAAGGTTTTTTTGAATATTGCTTTGAGCGTTTTTTTCATTATTTTGTAGAGTTAAATAAATAACGCTAAAAATAATGCTTATGTTTAGTATCGAAATCGCATGTACGATTAATGGAAACTTCCTTGAAGCCATAAAATATGCAAGGCGCTGTGGTGTTATTAATTTTGGCAACAATAAAGTAATAAATATTAATAACAAGGATACTAGTACCATAGATGTTATTAACGCGGTGCTGCTATCGGTAGAAACAGGTTGGGGGGTAAAGTTATTTAAAGCATCTTCGAGCAAAATATTTTCAGGTAGAAAAGGTGAGTCGGTCATGTCTAACTGATGATAAATTTCGCTGATCTTTTCCATGCGTGTACGAGCAATCGAACCAATGGGAATAAACTTTGCTAAAATTATTTTACTAATTTCGTCGGCTTCAAAGTTTAAATGTGCATGTGATTTACCTTGACCGTTATACTTGTCCTTAATGAGTTTAATCATCTCCTCTTTATGATTAAGCGCATATTGCCAACCTTTGATTGTCGCTTGTCGAATAGCTTGTACTCGTTGAGGGTTATTTTTTACCTCAGATTCGCTGGTAAATAAATTATCACCATAAAAATCGACACCATAATCCCTTGGATCGATAATAAATATATCAATGTCTTCTTGGTCAAATTTGAACGGCTCATCAGTGTTATAAATAACAATAGCGTCGGTATCACCTTTGGCTAATGCCGAAAGTTGGTAACTTTGCTCTTGCCAAGTAAATGCTGACATATGCTGTTCTGCTTGTGTCAACATCGCCATAATTGGTGCGTAGTTTTCAAACTTGCCATCGGCCATGATGCGTTTACCGATCAGATCAAAGGGGCTCGAAATACCTGATGATCGTAAGGTCGCGAGAGTGGCTGGCGAATGTTGAAATATTTGCGCAACAATGACCACAGCTTTGCCTTTGTTTTTGGCAATCAGCAAACTGGAGTTACTAATGCCGTAATCAGCTCGGCCATCGTTTACATAGTCAGCAATTACGCCTTGACCATTGAATTCTCTTAATTCAACATCTAAGCCGAGTTCTTGATAGAAGCCTTGTTCTTTTGCTGCGTAATAGCCGGCAAATTGAAATTGGTGCAACCAATTGAGCTGAATGGAAACCTTATCGAGTTCTTGACCTAACCCTTGGCTACTGAAAACAAAAGTTAATGCACAAAAAAAAGTGACGAGGCTTGCTCTAATGCGGGAAATATTGACCATATTATTCAGTTACCTGATGATGAACTACTATTCAGAGAATTGCGCTTTAATGGCTAAAATCTCATCGAGATTATGTAAAAAACACTCTACTAAGTCTGGATCAAAGTGTTTTCCTGATTCTTTTTTCATTAACGCAATCGTGCGCTCGATACTCCATGCTGGCTTGTATGGACGTATTGATGTTAAAGCATCGAAAACATCAGCGATGGCAATAATACGTCCTACTAGTGGAATTTCATCTGCTTTTAAGCCATTAGGGTAACCACTGCCATCCCACTTTTCATGGTGAGTCAACGCTATTGTTTTTGCTGTTTCCATCAGTATTGAAGGATTTTCTTCTTCAAGTATTTCGGCGCCAAATGCCGCATGCTCTTTCATTGCTAACCATTCTTCACGGTCAAGTTGGCCAGGCTTTTTAAGGATATGATCGGGTACGCCAATTTTTCCGATGTCGTGCATAGGAGCAGCATTCATTAATACGTCGGCAGCTTCACTACCCATGCCGTATGCAATGGCAAGTATGTAGGCATATTTACTCATGCGTTGAACATGACTGCCGGTTTCATTATCTTTGAACTCTGCCGCTCGACCCAGTTTTTGAATAATACTAAAACGGGTATTGATTAGCTCTAAAGTTTTAACTTTAACTTCTTGATACAACTCTCGCTTTTGACTACTTAAGGCTAAGTGTGTTTTTACCCGCTGCATAACAATCGCGGGATTGACTGGCTTGGCGATATAATCAACGGCCCCCAGAGAAAGCCCTCGTGCTTCATCTTCGACCGATATTTTAGCCGTAATGAAAATAATCGGAATATTTTGGGTGCTTAAGGCTGACTTGAGTCGTTTGCAGGTTTCAAAGCCGTCAATACCTGGCATCATGATATCAAGTAGAATGAGATCTGGACGTGGTTTTATATTGGCAATTTTTATTGCCATAGCACCATCACGAGCCACCTTTAATTGATAGCTTGGCTTTAATATTGCTACTAAAACATCAATATTCTCTGGGGTGTCATCAACCACTAATATTGTCGCGACATCGCTCATGCTATCTCCCACATCTAAGTTTCGCTATGATATTGCTATATTTATATAATTAAAACATAGCAAACAAACAATAAATAGCGATGAAATATATCAGAAGTCATGCTGATGTTGCCAAAGCACTAGCACGAATTGATTTTACTTTTCGTTGCGCTGAGACCATCGTTCGATGATTTCTGCTATTTGCTTAACGCCATCAGTCAATGCGGCAGGTCCAGGTTGTAAAATATCAGTTGAATTCACCTCATAGATATCGCCATTTTTTATCGCGGGTATTTCTTGCCAACCTGCTCTAGAAGTGACTTTCTCTTGATCAAACTTACGGCCGCACCAAGAGGCAATATAAATATCGGGTTGCTTAGTGATAACATCACTAGGGTTGGCGACAATACGATTTTTAGCTAAAGACTGGGTTGAAAACTCTTGGTAGCAATCAATGCCACCCGCTATTTCAATCAGTTCGCTCACCCAGCCAATGCCGGTAATAATAGGATCGAACCATTCTTCAAAATACACTTTAGGTCGAACCGGTAACTTTTCGGCTTGTTGTTGAATTTTAGTTAAATTATTTTGTAGCTCAGTAACCAGTTTCTCGCCTTTTTCGGGCTTACCGATCAAGCCTGAAAGGGTGCGGATCATTTGCAGTGTTTCGCTGATACTGCGATGGTTAAAGCAATGTACTTGTATGCCTTCCTTAATTAAGTCGGCAACAATATCTGCTTGCATGTCTGAAAAGGCTAAGACTAAGTCAGGCTTTAAGGCTAAAATTTTCTCGGTTCTGGCGGTGATATAGGCACTAACTTTGGTTTTTTCTTTGCGCGCACGCTCAGGACGCATGGTATAAGCCGAAATGCCAATAATTCGATGATCTTCCTCCATCAAGTACAGTGCTTCGGTGGTCTCTTCGGTTAAACAGATAATTCGTTCTGGCCATTTAGGTACTGGAACAGAGGACATATATTTTCCTTGTTAGCTAATAGTTTACCAGTTTTTTACCTTATTCTAAGAACAGGTACAATAATTGATTTAATCATCTGTTGAGTATTTATGGTTAGGAGAATGTTTTAATAGAATTTTTTAGAGTGTGCGTTATATCTTTAATTAGGGGTTTTAATTTGTCAGTATTTAATCGCTAATTGTTACTTCATGGTTAACTTGTGCAAACGTTGCGTTATTGCTGATGTCCTTCTAGTTTGCATCTCACCGAGTGTAGGTAGTAATCTGACAATTATTAGCATTTTAAATACTCTTATTGAACGAGTTAAACCTTTTAATACTTTGCTGCATCTAATTATATCTAATCTAATTTTTAATCATTTGCCAAGGAATATAATGCGTCATTTAGTCTTAACTTTTTTTAGCATCATGGTACTTACTTTATTAAGTTTACCTGCGGTAGCACTAGCAGAAACTGCACCAGCGATGAAAACCTTACTTGACCAACAGTTAGCGACTAATAGCCATCGATACGGCATTGTCGGCCAATCGGTATTCATTTTAAAAAATCATCAGCCTTTATATCGTGGCCAACATGGTTTTGCTAATCTTGAACTTGATGTTGCTATCAGCAATAAGCATATTTTTCCCAGTTATTCGGTCGCTAAGCTACTCACCAGCGTTGTGGTGATGCAGCAAGTTGAAAGTGGCAATATTGCACTTGCTGGTTCCATACGTACTTATTTACCCTATCTACCAAAACATTGGCAAGACGTTACGGTAGAACATCTATTAAGCCATACATCAGGCATACCACGTTACTTTGATATGGCAATGGAAAGTCGTCGTTTTTTAGCTAACAAGAAAGCTATATTTTTATCACTTGTTGAGCAGCCTGAACACTTTAAAATGGCTACTGAAAATCGTTATAACAACACTAACTTTTTATTACTTTCGGCCATTTTGGAAACGGTAACAGGCCTGCCTTATCGTGAATTGGTTACAGAGCATATTATTAAGCCCTTGGGGCTAAAAAATACCGGTTATAGTAGTGCTAAAAATATTGTGAAAAACATGGTATCAAGCTATCGAGGCAATCAGGGGGATATCAGACGAAATATTAATATTGATTGGCCAGAGTATACTTTTGCTCACTCTGCACTTTATTCAACCCCTGAAGATCTAACCTCATTTATGACTGCATTAGTGACAGGCAAATTTGTTAGCCAAGAGGCCCTGGATAAACTATGGCAGCCGATGAAATTATCAGATGGTAAACTTGGCCGTTATGCGTTTGGTTTTGAGTACGGGCTTGAAGACGGCTACTATCAGGTGGGGCATGATGGGGGTAATCAAGTCAAGCTACGCCATTATTTTAGCACTGAAGATACGGCTGACAACTACACGCTTGCGTATCTTACGAATGGTAATGCGAATGGGGTTTGGACTGATGTGTTAGCTGAAAGCCTGATGTCGATTGTTGCGCCAAAAAGCTTTGAAATGGCGGTGCTTAAAGAGCAATTCATCAGTGATATTTTAACTAAAGACGATATTGGATTAACAAAAACCTATCATGCCATTGCAAAGGCCTTTGATAATGATCAAACATTAATCGAAGATTTTATCCGTTATCGTGCCTATGCGCTTAGGTATGGTAGTGGTGTTGCTTCTTCAGTACCCGCTTTCGAATTTATTAGTGAAAAATTTCCTCACTCAACCCGCGCACAAAAAAACTTAGCGGAAATACGCACACTATTAGATTGATTTGCTACACTGCGCTGACAGTCATTAGTTAAATAAGGCGCTAGCTTGTCAGTATTTAATATTTATTTATTGCGCCATGGTGAGTTGGTTGAATCAGGTATTCTCTGTGGCCGTACTGACATTGCCTTATCTGCTGTAGGAGAGCAACAGCTGAACCGTGCCACGCAAAGCTTACCTGAAATTTCATCTTGTTATAGTTCACCACTACTGCGGTGCCGAACCTTTGCCGAGCAATACTGCGAAAAGCACCAACTGACCTTGCAAATTTCACCTGCACTACAAGAGATGAATTTTGGTGATTGGGACGGCAAGCGTTATCAAGACCTTTGGCAGTTAAGACAAAAAATTGCAGTATCCTCAGCAGAAAAAACCTTAACCTTAGGTGACTTTTGGCAAGATCCTTGGCAGTGCCAACCCCCTAATGGTGAGACGATGGTAAACTTTACGCAGCGTGTTGATCATTTCTGGCAAGATTTATTAGAGCAACTCCAGCAAACCGGTGCTGGAAAAAATCAGCCATCAAATATCTTAGTATTCAGCCATGGTGGTGTTATTCGATATATTTTAGCCAAAGTGCTGGGTTTGCCATTACCAGGTATTAACCACATGACCAATCTTGATGTACCCTATGGTGGCTTAATTCACGTGCAAATTTCATTTGATGATAATGCTAACGCATGGCCTAAATTGATGCTTTAACGGTTTTATTGCTCAGCTGACTCTAGTCCTTTAGTGTTAAAATACCTGATGCTATATCAGTAAAAACTTGATTTAGCTCTGGTTTATATTTTTACGTTATACCCGTACGAAAAATAAACCTTGCTATTTTGGTCTAGCTGTCGATAATCGCGCCAGTAAATTACTAATGTTATATTCAATTTTATTGAAAGCGGTAAGCAAAATATCGCGATAAATAAAGCTGGGAATGTGGTGAGAGTCCACAACTGTACCCGCAACTGTAAACAGAGCGACATATTAACCACTAAGTATTTTCGAAAGAAAGTGTTTGGGAAGGGATATGTCTAGACGCTGTAAGTCAGGATACCAGATGAATATTGACATTAATTGCTACGTCGAGCGGGTTACTCGAGTATTGGATCTTTGATCTACTTTTAACGTTATAACAAGCAAAAGTAGATTGTCTTGCCAAATTCTCAGTACTATCGACGTTAATCATAATAGTTCGGCCCCCTATTGCTTGCTTTAGCGTGGTCTTGTTTAGGTGATGTCATGTTTGATATTAAAGCTGTGAGTTGTGAACATTCAGAAAAAATTCAAGCCAAAATCGATGGTAAAACTAAACCATTGGGGGCATTGGGCGATCTTGAATTATTGGCTAAGCAAATTGCTACCATACAGCTAAAGCAGACCCGCGTTGATCTCAATAACGACCATCAAAAGCATGCTCCTCAAAATAGTGTCCAGTATAAATTACAACTTACCGCTCCTCATTTAACCGTTTTTGCTGGTGATCATGGTATTGCTAGCGAAGGTGTATCCATTGCGCCAAGCGATGTTACCAGTCAGATGGTGGCGAACTTTGCTAATGGCGGCGCTGCTATCAATGTATTTTGTCGGCAATTTGGTTGGCAACTGAGTGTGGTTGACGCTGGGATTTTGCATCCACCAGCGGCTTCATTGCCGGTGATTAATCAGCGTTTAGGCAATATCACCCAAGCCATTAACCAACAAGCGGCAATGACCGAAGCGCAAGTAGCACAAGGTTTTAAGTTCGCTAAACAACATATTACTAACATTAGTGCTAGTGGCTGCAATATTGTGGCTTTTGGTGAAATGGGCATTGGCAATACTACGATTGCATCAGCGATTATGGCGGCAATAATGCAAGTACCCGCTAGCGAGGTTGTCGGTCGTGGTACCGGTGTTTCTGATCAAGTGGTAAAGAAAAAACAGCAAGTCATTGAACAAGCGTTGGCATTGCATGCTGAAAACTTGGTTGATGCGAAAGCTATTTTACGCTGTTTAGGTGGTTTTGAGGTGGTGCAAATTACCGCAGCCATGTTAGCGGCGGCCGAAAACAATATGGTGATTATTGTTGATGGTTTTATTTGCACCGCCGCGGCGATGTTAGCGATTGAACTCAATGCCAATGTTAAAGGTTATATGGTGTTTGCACATTGCTCTGGTGAGCAAGGACATCAGAAAATGTTGCAGTGGTTAAACGTTAAACCGTTATTAAATTTAGGCTTACGTTTAGGTGAAGGCACTGGTGCGGCATTAGCGCTACCCATTATTCAAGCCGCTGTCGCTTTTTATAACGAGATGGCAAGCTTTGCTGATGCAGAGGTAACTGATGTTAGGTAAGCAAGGCATGTTGCGCGAACAATCGCAGTTAATGCTTTTGGCGCTAAGCTTTTTTACTCGTATTCCGGTGAAACTGCATGTTGATGTTACGGCGACTATGCTTAATCAAGCCAGTCGATATTTCGCGTTAGTTGGCGTGTTAATTGGTGCTTGTTCAGCCATAGCGTTTTATCTTGCTGCCACCATATTACCGCTTGAGCTAGCACTGTTAATCTCCATGTTTTGCAGTGTTCTGTTAACAGGCGCTTTTCATGAAGACGGTTGGGCTGATGTCTGGGACGGCTTTGGCGGCGGTTGGACGGTGGAAAACAAACTTAATATCATGAAAGATAGCCGTTTAGGTACTTATGGCGCAGCGGCGTTATTTTTTATTTTAATGATCAAATATCAAGCCTTGTTAGCGTTATTAAATACTGCAATTATTAACGAGGGCGCGATAAGCGAAGTCTTATCTCATGAAGTGATATCAATGCTGTCGATTCTTTTGTTAGGGCATTGTTTAAGCCGAGTATTAGCCACTAGCCTGATTGCCGATATGCCCTATGTGAGTGAAGACGCAACATCAAAAGTGAAACCCTTAGCACAAGAGTTAGCCAGCAACAGCTATTTAATTTTATTGACGACAGGGGCTGTGATCATTCTTTTTACCTTGTCGTTTAGTATCGCTTGGAAACTAGTGGTTATTTTATTGTTTACACGTTGGTGTTTAAAGCGCTGGTTTACACAACAATTAGGTGGTTATACCGGAGATTGTTTGGGGGCAGCGCAACAGCTTTCGGAAGTGGTTATTTATCTCTCGTTATTAGCACTTTCTGTGGCGGTTTCATGACTCGAGGTTGCTATGAGTAACGTTCGACTGATTATTGGTGGTGCCCGCTCAGGTAAAAGTTCGTTAGCCGAGCAATATGCTAAGTCATCAAATTTACCGGTGACTTATATCGCCACGGCACAAGCATTTGATGCTGAAATGCAGCAGCGCATTGCTCAACATCAAGCGGATCGGCCTGAGCATTGGCAACTGATCGAATCACCCTTGCAATTAGCCAAAACCATCGAGGTAGTACTATCCAATAGTCAGCAAGATAGCTGCATATTAGTCGATTGTTTAACACTGTGGCTAAGCAATAGTTTGCTTAAGCCGAGCGATGAAATTGAGCATGGCTCGGAGTGTAATCTCAGTAATTGGCAACAAGAAAAGCAGCAATTACTTAACTTGTTAGAGCGCCTTCAGCAGGGAAAGTGTCTTCAACAAGAAAATAGTCTTCAACAAGAAAATAGCCTTCAGCAGCCAGATAACGTTCAATCAAATGATGGTTCTCAATCACAAAACTCTCAGTCAGAAAATTCTCAGTCACAAAATTATCAGCCACGAAAGGTTGAAATTATCTTGGTTAGTAATGAGGTGGGTCACGGCATTGTGCCGATGGGGGAACTTTCCCGTCAGTTTGTCGACCAAGCAGGTTGGCTGCATCAAGCTATTGCAAGTATTGCTAATGAAGTTGAATTTGTCATGGCAGGTCTACCTTTAACATTAAAGTCATCTGAAAAAATTAATTCTAAGGTTGTACTGTGAAAACATTAATGGTGCAAGGCACAACGTCTGATGCCGGTAAAAGTACGCTCGTTGCAGGACTTTGTCGTGTATTGGTTAATGCTGGCGTTAATGTCGCGCCATTTAAACCACAAAATATGGCGCTAAATAGTGCAGTCACTAAAGATGGTGGCGAAATTGGTCGCGCACAAGCACTGCAAGCGATTGCCGCTAAAGTTGAGGCGCGGGTCGATTTCAACCCTATTTTGCTAAAACCTAATAGTGATACTGGTGCACAAGTTATCGTACACGGCAAAGCATTATCCAACATGGAAGCGGGTAAATATCACGACTATAAAAAAGTGGCGATGCAAGCGGTGGTTGAATCTCATCAGCGCTTGGCTAATGACCATGATGTGTTGATTGTTGAGGGCGCGGGTAGCCCAGCAGAAATTAACTTGCGTGCTCATGATATTGCCAATATGGGCTATGCCGAAAAAGTAGATTGCCCGGTTATTTTAGTGGCTGATATTGACCGAGGTGGTGTATTTGCTCATCTCGTTGGTACGCTAGCGCTGTTATCTGAATCAGAACAAGCAAGAGTCAAAGGTTTCATCATCAACCGATTTCGTGGTGATATTAAATTATTGGAATCTGGCTTAGATTGGCTTGAAGAGCACACCGGCAAGCCGGTATTAGGGGTGTTGCCTTACTTACATGATTTAGCGTTAGATGCGGAAGACGCCGTCGCGCTTGATAACAAAGTGACACAAGCGAAAGTTAAAATTTTTGTCCCGCTGTTGCCGCATATGAGCAACCACACCGATTTTGACCCATTACGTTTGCAGCCGAACATTGATTTGCAATACATCAAAATTGGCCAATCGTTACAAGGCGCTGATTTAATTATAGTTCCTGGAAGTAAAAATGTTATCTCAGATTTAAGCTTTTTAAAGCAGCAAGGTTGGCAGCAAGAAATTGAGCAACATCTGCGTTATGGCGGCAAGGTCATGGGTATTTGTGGCGGTTATCAAATGTTGGGCAAGTTTATCTTTGATCCCGAACATATTGAATCTCGCGTAGAGCAAGTCTCGGGTTTAGGCTTGTTAGATTTTACTACCACACTGACCGCAAACAAAACATTAAGCCAAGTTACGGCAAGCATGACACTAAACGGTGAAACCAGTAAGTTAGCGGGCTATGAAATTCATTGCGGTGTGTCAACAGGGCCTGCTTTAGCCAAACCATTATTGCATATAGAAAGTGATGGAACAGGTACGAATCAACATACACCTGATGGTTGTATTTCTGACGGCTGTATCTCTGAAGACAATCAAATTATTGCCACTTACCTGCATGGCTTTTTTGATTGCCCAGCGCCGACACAAGCAGTGCTGAATTGGCTCGGCATTAACAACATGGCACAACCGGTTATTGATATTAATCAGCATCGAGAAATACAACTCGAACGCTTGGCAGATGTGTGTGAAAAATATTTAGCTATGGATAAAATTCAAGACATTATTGCTCAGGGTGTGGATACGCCAAGCAATAAAATGTGAGTAAAGGATAAACTTTAGCCGAATATTCGGCGCATAGCATCAAGATAAAAAGCATTTAAACTAGCGACAATCATTAACTATTTTAGTGGTTGTTTTATATAGTAAGCTCGAGGGAAGAAGATGAAATTTCTGCACTGCCCCCGCAACGGTAATCATTATTATGCACGCCATAACAATGTTAGTCCGAGCACTTGAGCTTGCTTAATTTACACTGCGCATTTGCGTAGTAAAACATATGGTGCGGTGGGCATCATTAATGGGGTCATATGAACATTAAGCAAAATAACTTTTTCCAACAATCATTATTATCACTAGCGATTACTGGTGCAATGTCGACATCTTTTATCGCTTCAGCGAATACTGAAAGCCATGTTAAAGATATCGAAGTATTAACCGTAACTGCAACACGCTCAAGCTTGAATATGGACGACGCTTTAACCAGCCAAGTGGTTATTACCCGCGCTGATATTGAGTTAGCTAATCCAATTTCTGTTTTAGATTTACTTTCAACTGTACCGAGTATTGATATTGCCTCAAACGGAGGCAGAGGCCAAAATGCTTCTGTTTTTATGCGCGGTACAAACTCTGATCATACCTTAGTATTAATTGATGGCGTACGTGTAAGCTCTGCAACATCAGGCGGAACAAGCTTTAGTACTATTTCACCTGAAATGATTGAGCGTATTGAAATAGTGCAAGGTCCACGTGCTGCTTTATGGGGTTCTGATGCCATTGGCGGGGGTATTCAAATTTTTACACGTCAGTTAGCTGACGGTGAATTATTTGTTGGTGCAAGTTTTGGTACTGATAGTTATAAAAAGTACAAAGCCGGCGTTGGTATTAGTCATGGCGATGGCCGAACGAGCATTACGTTAAGCAAAGAACAAAGTGATGGTTTTGATGTCAAGGAAGGCACTGAAACGGATGATGACGGTTATGACCTGACTTCTGTTGCTATAAGAGGCCAGCAAAAAATCACCACTGACTTTTCGTTAGAGTGGTTATTTTCAAGTGATAGTGGTGATAATGAGTTTGATGGCTTCTATAACGGTTCAGATATCAAAAATCATGCGTGGCTAGTGCGAAGCAACTATCAAAGTGATATCAATGGTGTTAGAAATAACACTGTTTTCTCAGTTGGCCAAAATCGCGATAGTGCTGATAGCTTGAGAGATGGTGAATCACAGGGGGTTTTTGAAACTCGTCGTAATCAATACTCGATTGTAAATAACAGTCAATTTTCAGATGAGTTGCAAGTTAATGTTGGTGTTGATTATTATCAAGACGATGTAAGCAAAAGTACTATCGTTTACGATAAAGAAAAGCGCAATACACTAGGTGTGTTTGCTCATGGTTTGTATGCTAAAAATTCATGGACTTATGAAGCAACATTTAGACATGATAATGTGGAAGATATTAATTCAGAAAATACTTATAACTTGGGTTTAGGTTATAAGTATGACTCAAATAGTCGCGTTGTACTTAATTACGGCACAGGCTTTAAAGTACCAACTTATAATGATTTATTTTACCCAAATTTTGGGACGCCAACATTAAATTCTGAGCTTTCTGAAACCATCGAGCTATTTTTTGAAAGCAAAATATCTGCAGTTAATACCAGTGTTAGCCTGTTCCGTTCAAATATTGACGACCTTATAGGTCGACGAAATGGTCAAGCTGACAATTTCGAAAAAGTTGAAATTAATGGTGTCGAGCTAGGAGCAAATTATGAAGGCTTTGGTGGTACACATGATATCAATATTTCATATACAGACGCAGAAGATAAATCAACCAATGAGCAATTGATCCGTCGTGCCAAAGAGAAGTTTAATTACAAATTTACAACGTCTTTAAATGACGTTGATATTTATGCAGAATATCAATTTGTTGGCTCTCGCACAGACTCAGTTTTTGGTGTTACTGGCCCGGTAGATTTAGCTGCTTTTCAATTAGTTAATCTTGGCTTGAACTATGACGTGTCAGATAACATCAGTGTTTCTTCCCGTGTGACTAATTTATTAGATAAAGACTACCAAACTGTCAGCACTTACAACCCTCAAGAACGTGCATTTTATCTTGGCATTACTTACAGAAACTAAGATATAAAGCTTAGCTTCTAATTTTAAAAGGCACCTGACGAGGTGCCTTTTTTATGCACAGGATAACGCGGGTGCATGGATGCACAGGAGTGCACATGATTGGAACCTGTGTTCAGTTAATATTTTGTGGATAATTAGTTGTTTGAAACTAATTCAGCACAAGCTTGACTGCAGGCCAGCTCTAATCGTTTAAAATTTTCTTCTTTAGTAATACCAAACCTAAGCGTGTCTTTTTCATCTGAAAGTCGACAATAAACACCTTGTTTACATAACAAGTGGTAAAGCGCTTTGGCATTATCAGCTTGATAAAAACTCAGTGTTAGAAATAAATCACAGCCTTGAATACTACTCACCAGTTTTGAGGGAAATGCTTGCCATAATATTGCTTCTTGTTGTAAACGTAGCGTATGCAATTTAACGCATTGCTCTTTGTGCCATGCAATATCGCTTAACGCTTTTTCTGCAATGATTTGTGCCGGACCATTGACTTGCCATGGACCTAATAATTCTTTAAATTTTTGGCACCAATAATTACCAGCAACTAAAAAGCCGATACGAATTCCAGCTAAGCCAAAAAACTTGCCAAATGACCGCAATATGAGAATGTTATTGTCTTCACCATTACCATTGACTTCAGAGCAGTAGGATTGGTTTTCAGGCATAACATCGATAAAAGCTTCATCAAGTACTAACAAGCCATTGAGTTGTTTTAATTTTTGATGATATTGGCTGATGACTGCGCGATCAAAAAACTGCCCGGTTGGATTATTTGGGTTGATCACAACTAAGACACTACTTGGCAATAATGTGGTTATATCTGGTAATGAATCTTGGTAAAAATGTAGTTGATAACCTGCAAGCTTCCATGCCTGAGCGTGTTCTTTATAGCCACGTTCGGGTAAATATACCTTTCGACCTGCGGTATTCTCTTGGCGATATAATTCAGGTAAAGCCTTGATAATCGCTTGGCTGCCGTTAGTGACGATAAGCTCAGAACATTGATAGTATTGTTTTGCAGCGGTGATTAGTGCTGGATTTTTTTGTGGTAACTGTTGCCATGCCTGTAGCGGTATGTTCGGAATAGGATAAGCAAAAGGTGCAATGCCGGTTGATAAGCTGTCTCTTATACACATCTGACGCTGCCGACGAGCGATCTAGTGTAGA
>OJAV01000282.1_pt1 | contig 23291 bp, 25 predicted proteins | sample 1590081 | NCBI WGS metagenome assembly OJAV01 (sample SAMN05416852, study PRJEB24817) | seawater metagenome | isolation source: Sea water | place: Canada:Atlantic | collected 2013-07
AACTAGAATAAATAACTAAAACAAAAAAATAACAATTTAAATGGATAACATTATGTCAGAGTTTTTTAATGCCGATCAGGCCCCTAAACCGGTTGGTTTATACCCACACGCACGACAAGTGGGTAATTTATTATTCTTATCAGGTGTTGGCCCACGTCAAGCCGGCAGCTTAGATATTCCAGGGGTTGAACTCGATGCTGAGGGTGAAATCATCCACTATGACATCGAAGCACAGTGTCACAGCGTTTTTCAAAATGTCAGTACCATATTAGCTTCAGCTGGCGCTGATTGGATGGACTTGGTTGATGTCACTGTGTTCCTCACCAATATGAAAGATGACTTTGCCACCTACAACCGTATTTACGCCGAGTATTTTGCTGAAAATATGCCTTGCCGCACGACGGTTGAAGTTAATAAATTGCCAACACCCATTGCGATTGAATTAAAATGCATCGCAGCCCTTCCAGAGCAGTCGGCTAAACAAGGAGCATAAATCATGGCAAAATTTTCCATGCCCTTTAACTTGCAACAATGGATTGATGAACACCGCGACCTTTTAAAGCCGCCGGTGTGCAACAAGCAAATATTCGATCAAGACGATTATATTGTCATGGTGGTTGGTGGGCCAAATAATCGTCGCGACTATCATTACAACGAAACCCCTGAGTTATTCTATCAACTTGAAGGTGAAATGGTGCTCAGTGTAGTCAACGAAGAATATGCTAGCGAGCCTGAAAATAACCAAGCACCAACCTTTAGTGATATCGCGATTAAAGCCGGCGAAATATTTTTACTACCGCCAAAAGTACTGCACTCTCCGCAACGTTTTGAGAATAGTGTTGGCCTTGTCGTTGAACAAAAACGGGATCATGGCCAAAAAGACGCACTTTTTTGGTTTTGTCAGCAGTGCAAAAACCCGCTATACACCGAACAGTTTTGCTTAGAGAACATCGAAACTGACTTGCCAAAAGTGTTCAATAACTTTTATAACGATAATGCCAACTGCCAATGTAAAAAGTGTGGTTTTACCGCAGATAAAACTTAGGGAGCCATGATGCTAAAAATAGATATTCATACCCATATTTTGCCAAAAACTTGGCCAAATTTACGTGAGAAATATGGCTATGGCGGTTTTGTTAGTTTAGATCACCATAAATGTGGCTGTGCGCGAATGATGGTTGACGAAAAATTTTTCCGCGAAATAGATCACAATTGCTGGGATCCGAAAGTACGTTTAAAAGATTGTCAGCAACATAATGTCGATGTACAAGTACTGTCCACTGTACCGGTAATGTTTAATTACTGGGCAAAACCCAAAGATACCTTAGACTTATCAAAGTATTTAAATGACCACATCGCCGGCATTGTAAACGACTACCCTAAACGCTTTGTCGGTTTAGGCACTTTACCCATGCAAGCACCTGATTTAGCCATAAAAGAGCTAGAGCGTTGTGTAAAAGACATTGGTTTAGCCGGTGTCCAAATTGGCTCGCATATTAATGATTGGAACTTAGATCATGAGCAACTATTTCCAATTTTTGAAGCGGCACAAGATCTTGGCGCCGCGGTGTTCGTTCATCCATGGGACATGATGGCAAAAGAAAAAATGCCTAAATACTGGTTACCTTGGTTAGTGGGCATGCCGGCAGAATCTAGCTTAGCTATTTGTTCAATGATTTTTGGCGGCGTGTTACAACGCTTACCTGATCTTAAAGTGGCTTTCGCACATGGCGGTGGTTCATTTCCAGCGACGATTGGCCGAATAGAACATGGTTTTAATGTTCGCCCCGACTTATGTGCGGTTGATTGCCCAATAAACCCACGCGACTTTCTCAAGCAAATTTATCTCGACTCATTAGTACATGACCCCTTAGCGCTGAAATACTTAGTCGATTTAATGGGACCAAACAATATTGCTCTTGGCACAGATTATCCCTTCCCTTTAGGTGAACTTAGCCCTGGCAAATTGATTGAAGATAGCCACTTTGACGATGATATTAAAGCCAAGTTATTGCATGGCAGTGCCCTTAATTGGCTAGGCTTAAGCAAAGAGCAATTTCTATGATGACAAGCATGACTGAAACAAGATTCAGCTGGGAGACATAATGAAAGTAACTATTGACCTAGGCGAGCAACAATACAATGTTGATACTGACCTTGGCTACTCGTTGGCCATCGCACTAGACTTTGAGCACAGTGAGAATCAGCCAAATCATTTTGGCGCTGCCCCCGCATTAGCTAAGCCGATGCAAGCTGGTGGTTTTATAGGTGATACCACTCAAGGCGGCAGTTGCAATGTTTTTGAATTAAGCTTCAATCCACATTGTAATGGCACGCATACCGAAACTATTGGCCACATTTGCGATCAAGATAATGCCTTAGCACAAACGATTTCAGCACTGACATTACCCCTCCTCATGCCGTGCACGTTAATTTCAATTACCCCATTCAAGGCAAGCGAAACCCCTGACCAATATCAGCCAAATTTTAGCGTGCACGACAAGGTGATCAGTCGCCAGCAGCTTGAGCAAGCGTTAGCGCCTTACCCTGATATTCAATTGCAAAGCTTAGTGGTAAGAACCTTGCCCAATAACGCTAATAAATGTCAGGCAAGTTATAACGAGGCGAATCAACCGGCATTTTTCACTAGTGATGCTGTGCTATATCTTAACGAACGTGGGGTTGAGCACTTAGTACTCGACTTACCTTCGTTAGATAGACTTAATGACGATGGTCTACTGACGTGCCACCATATTTTTTGGCAAGTGATGGCAGGGACTCATCAACCGAGCCCCAATAGCTTGGTCAATAAAACCATCACTGAAATGGCCTATATCGACAACAACCTAGATGATGGTTTCTATTTTCTGAACTTACAAACACCGGCATTTGTAAATGACGCTGCACCAAGTCGGCCGATGTTATATCAGGCAGAACGACTAAGTTAGCAACACAGTTTGAAGTACTGAAATGACTAAAAAATCGATGCAATAATAATTAAAATGAGTACAAGATGAGCAACGACATTAATTCAACACCACATACTGATATGAACACTGAAATAAGCACTGAGACAAATATGTTTTCTTTAGCTTACGCGCAAAATTTAGATCAAAACGATCCACTTGCCGCCATGCGTGAGCACTTTTCGATCCCTAAACAAGCGGATGGCTCCAATGAATACTATTTCACTGGCAACTCGTTAGGCTTACAACCAAAACTGGCTCGCGCCGCAGTTATTGAACTGCTTGATGCTTGGCAAGCACGCGGCGTAAAAGGCCATTTTGAAGGCGAATTTCCTTGGCTGCCTTACCATGAGTTTTTAACTGAACAAGCGGCTGAAATCGTCGGCGCTTTGCCAAAAGAAGTGGTGATGATGAATTCACTCACCGCCAACTTACATTTTATGATGGCCAGTTTTTATCAACCAACGACCAAGCGCTCGAAAATATTAATTGAGCACCATGCCTTTCCCTCAGATCATTATGCGGTGGAGTCGCAATTAAAACATCACGGTAAAAGTGTCGACGACAATTTACTATTATGGACACCAAGAGCAGATGAAGAGTTACTAAACTATCAAGATCTTTGGCAATTGATCGAGCAACATGGTGATGAAATTGCCTTAATATTATTACCTGGCGTTCAATATTATACTGGCCAAGTACTCGACATGCAGCGCATTACCGAAGTTGCGCATGCTAGGGGCATTAAAGTTGGCTTCGACCTTGCGCATGCCGCTGGCAATATAGAATTATCGTTGCACCAATGGCAAGTCGACTTTGCTTGTTGGTGTAGCTATAAATACCTTAACAGCGGTGCCGGCTCTGTCGCCGGCTGTTTTGTTCACCAAAAACATGTTGAAAATACCGAACTTAATCGCTTTGCCGGTTGGTGGGGACACGACAAATCGAGTCGCTTTAAAATGGAAAATACCTTTAAGCCCATCCCTAGTGCAGAAGGTTGGCAATTATCCAATCCGCCAGTGCTTTCACTTGCTGCTGTACGCGGATCGTTTGACACCATTAGTCTTGCCGGAGGCATGCCTGCACTGCGCAAAAAGTCTTTGTTATTAACCGATTACATGATGAGATTAATCAAAACTGAGCTTGGCAACAAAATTCGTATTATCACCCCACAAGCGCCAACAGAACGTGGCTGCCAATTATCATTAATGGTTAACGTCGACGGACTTGACGGCAAAGCTATGTTTAATGCCTTAGAAAAAAATGGCGTAACCACCGATTGGCGCGAGCCTAATGTTATTCGAGTCGCGCCAGTACCTTTATACAATAACTTTCAAGATGTTTATCATTTTGTCAGAATATTAAAGGAGTGCCTGTAATGTCGCCTAGAGAAAAAATAACTATTGCCGGCGCAGGGCCTGTTGGTACTTTGCTAGCCATTGTTTTAGCCAGACATGGCTATCGCATTAATTTGTTTGAATCGCGCCCTGACTCACGGGTAAAAAGTATTTACCAAGGCAAATCTATTAACATTGCCCTGTCAGACAGGGGCTGGTTGGCTTTAGCATCGGTCGGTCTCGAACAACAGGTAAAACAACAAGCCATTGCCATGCATAAACGTGTAATGCACGCTATTGACGGCAGTATTACCGAACAAGCATATGGCACACAAGAGCAAGCGATTTGGTCAGTTTCTCGTGCCGGCATTAACGAGCAATTACTCAACTTAGCGGAGCAAGAACCATTAATCGCAATAAAATTTGACCAGCGCTTAGTCGACGTTGATTTTGGCAGCGCCAGTGCAGACTTTATGCACGAGCATAATATTGAAAAAATATCCGCCGATATTTTATTTGGTGCCGATGGCGCGTATTCAAAAGTGCGGCGCTTAGCGCAAGAAACACCGCGCTTTAGTTACAGTCAATCATATATGCCACAAAGCTATATTGAGCTTAACATTCCAGCCAATGAAGATGGTTCATTTAAAATGGCCAAAGACGCTCTGCATATATGGCCGCGCAAAAAGTTCATGCTGATCGCCCTGCCTAACCCTGATGGTTCATTCACCTGTACATTATTTCTCGACTTTCAAGGCGATGTGTCATTTTCATCACTCACTCAGCGTACTGACGTTGAACAGTTTTTCCAAACTAATTTTGCCGATGCCATGACATTACTGGAGAATCCTGTTGATGAATTTCTCGCTAAAACCGCCAACCCACTGTTTCTGCTCAAGGTTGATCCTTGGGTGATCAATGAAAAAGTCGCCCTAATTGGCGATGCTGCTCACGCTATGGTGCCATTTTATGGCCAAGGTATGAACTGCGGTTTTGAAGACTGTCGAGAACTAGGTGAATTGATTACGTTACATAAGCACAATTGGTCAAAAATATTTCTCGGTTACCAAGCGGCGAGAAAAATAAATGCCGACGCTATCACAGAATTGGCCAAGCGTAACTTTGTTGAAATGAGTGAGCTTTCAGGGCAAGCCACGTTTCTATTACAAAAGCAGATCGAAGCCGAATTTCATAAACGCCATCCTTCGCTTTGGACTCCGCTGTACTCTATGGTGACTTTTTCGCCAAACTTACCCTATTCAAAAGCCTTAGCCATTGGCGATATTCAACAAGAAATTATGCAAAAAATTATGCAAATTCCCGATATTGAAAGCTGCTGGCAAGAAGACTTCGTTTATGAAAAATTACAAAAATTAGCACAAGTATCTGCTAGCGCTAATCACCTTCATTACGCTACTGATAGAAAAACGGGGAAGCAAAAAGATGACTAAATCCAGCGACAGTAAAGCTAAATCGGAAAACTCAAAGTCAACTGGCTGCCCTTTTCACCAACAAACACCTAATGTTGATAATAACTCTAGAGCGCTAGAGCAAGACATTCATCAAGATTTTAATAACGAAATGTCTTATGGCGATTACTTGCAATTAGAACAAGTATTATCTGCGCAGAAGCCATTAAGCGGTGAACATGATGAAATGCTCTTTATTATTATTCATCAAACCAGTGAATTATGGCTAAAGTTAGCCGGCCACGAGTTGCAAAGTGCAATAGCTTACATTAAGGCTGAAGATTTTGGCCCTGCATTTAAAGTTATTGCCCGGGTAAAACAAATATTTATGCAATTGACACAGTCTTGGAATATTTTGTCTACCCTTACACCTAGTGATTACCTAAAGTTTCGTGATGACTTAGGTCGCTCCTCTGGTTTTCAGTCATGCGGCTATCGAAAACTGGAGTTTTTACTTGGCAATAAAAATGCCGAAATGCTTAAAGTTCACCAAGCAAACAGCACAGCCTACCAAGAATTAGATACGCTACTAAAACAAAATAGCTTATATGATGAAGTGATTATTGCCTTAGCAAAAGCGGGTTTTGACATTTCTTTTGACGTCAAAGAGCGTGATGTTACACAGCCCTATCAACGTAATGACAGCGTATTAACTGCTTGGCTTAATGTCTATCAACAGCCAGAAACCTATTTTGAACTCTATGAGTTAGCTGAAAAATTAGTCGACATAGAAGATGCTTTCCAGCAATGGCGCTTCAAACATATGTATACCGTACAACGCATCATAGGTTATAAAAAAGGTACCGGTGGCTCATCTGGTGTTGGTTTTTTGAAAAAGGCATTGGATGTCAGCTTTTTTCCAGAACTTTTTGAAGTACGAACGCATTTATAAATAGCGCGATACGGCTAGTTTCGCAATAAGCATCAATGCTCTAAAACAAAGAGTAATTCTGCTAGATCAGGTTGCCATTGAAAAGTTTTTAGTTTGATACGTGCGCCAATAACCACCACTTGCTCATCTTGCAGCAAGTCTCGTTGGTGCTGAAAGTTATCTGTGCCTGGGGCAAATGAAATTTTCCCTTGAGAGTTGACCACTCTATGCCAAGGCACCGCTTGCCCACGCCAGCCAGCTTTTGGCACAGCAGCCAGTGCTTTTCCCACTAAGCGAGCGCGCCCAGGTAAACCGGCAAGATCGGCAATTTGACCATAGCAGGCGACTTTCCCCAACGGAATAGCCTGCACAGTTTGCCAAATTTTTACATGTTTATTATTAACTGGCTTAGCGGTGCTTGACACAATATTGCTAATTATTACCAAGGTAATATACTGCCATTGGAGTGTTTAAAAACGCCACTTTCAGCTAAGGTCAGTTGATTAATTAATTGCACTAACTTATTGGCTGAATCGTTGGCACTGATATCTCCGCCATAATTAACCATATCGGTTTGCACATAACCCGGGTGATAGATCCCCACCGCAACATCTCTGCTCGCAAGATCATGACTTAACGACATGGCCGCAGCATTCAACGCCGCTTTTGACATTCGATAACCATAACGACCGCCTGAAGTATTGTCAGCTATAGAGCCCATTCTTGAGGTGATAAGTGCTACTTTCGCCCCGAGCGTCAATTGTTTTTGTAAGCGTTCAACAACTCTCAATGGTGCTAAGGCATTGACTTCAAATTGAGCACGTATAGTGCTGATATCTAAAGCATCTAGGCTTTCATCCCGTAAGATACCGGCGTTACAAACCAGTACATCAATGTCAATATGGCTTAATGCTGAGACCATAGCGCGAATACCAAAGTCAGTTGCGACATCGATATTCTCAATGATGTTTACATCAAGTGCTGCTAGCTCAGCAGAAGACTTTCGACATAAGGCAAAAACTCGATCTCCTTGTGCTTTAAACTCTGCGCATAGCGCTAAACCAATACCACGATTGGCGCCGGTAATTACAATATTATTACTCATCAAAATACCTATAATTTAGTCTTTTATGCTTTCGCTATCATTAAAACTAAAAAACCACTTCAAGTGAAGTGGTTTTTATATACTCTCAAGCAACAAAGCTTAATTGTTATGTGTTGGCCTTATTCGCCACACTTACCTTCAGTTGCTTTTTTAGCTTTACCTTCGCCACATTTACCTTCACCACACTTACCTTTGGCTTTAGCTTTCATTTTGCTTTCACCACATTTACCTTCGCCACATTTACCTTTCGCTTTAGCTTTACCTTCACCACATTTGCCTTCGCCACACTTACCTTTGGCTTCAGCTTTCATTTTACCTTCACCACACTTGCCTTCACCACACTTACCTTTGGCTTTAGCTTTGGCTTTACCTTCACCACATTTGCCTTCACCACACTTGCCTTTCTCATGGTCGTCAGCAGCAACTACGGTCATAACATTTTGTGCAGCAAATGGGTTAGTTTCTGCCTTTACTGGCATTGTTGCCGCAACAGTTAATGCAAATAAGCCTAATAAAGCTGCAATTGAAGATTTTTTAATTAATTTCATACTGTTTTCCTTTTAATTTTTCAATTTGACACTACATCTATAAGTATAGCTATTTACAAAGACCATACAGGGTGTAAATAAATTTCAAACGCTGTAAATTTTTATACATCATTTTAAAGCCATTCTATTCATTTACCTATATCAGCCTAGCTTTATCACCATAAAACCTCAAGTAAAAAAATTTTCACTATTTTCCGTCAGGTGTTGTTGCCCATAAGGTTAATCGTTTTCATTATTTGCCGATAGAACAATAACTTGTTAACATCTTTGTAACATAACATTTCAATAACTTAACTAATGAATAAAACAGGGAATTTAATAATGAAAGCGTTGTATTTTGCTCTCGTATTACTGCTAAGTAGCGTTTCAGCAAATGCTGGAGATTGGGAACATTTATTTCAAAATCCAAAATATCAAGCAGTAAAAATATCTCCAGACGGCAAACATCTTGCTGTAGCAATGGATTCAGATGGTAAGCGCGCACTAATTTTTATCGAACGCAAGACAATGAAAATGGTTGGCGCGACTAAATTACCGGGCAAAAATGAAGTTGGTAGTTATTATTGGGCTAATAACGAGCGTGTAGTTATTGAAATTAATCAAAGTCAACCATGGTCGGAACAGCTGGGTTTTTATGGCGAACTATTTGCGGTTAACTTTGACGGCAGTGCTAGCGAGCTTATTTATGGGTATCGTAACGTCGATAGAGATTTAGGCCATCGCCTTAAAAAGAAAAAGAAAATAGATGGTTGGGCCGAAATCATTGATATGCTACCTGATGATGAAAAGCATATTTTAATTAGCTCAACCCCATGGGGCAGCACAATTTCAGGGCTACATAAACTTAATATTTATAATGGTAAAACCAAGAAATTAGTTATCGGTGCACCTGTACCTTATGCAACTTATATCACTGATGAACATGGTGAAGTTAAAGCCCTAACGGGTATTAATGATCAAGATCGTGTAGCAGTATATGTACGTAAGGGTGATGAATGGCAACAATTGCCAACAGAAAAGCATGGTTCTAAATTTAGAGCACTCGTAGTTGACAACTCAGGTGAAAATTTATTTGTTTTAGATAACTTTAAACAAGATAAAACGGGACTGTTTAAATTAAACTTACAAAGTGGAGAGATGACCCCTATTATCTCGGATGATAAAGGTGATATTACTCGGGTAAAATTAACCAGTGATGAAAAAAACATTTACTCAGTCGGCACATATAATGGTTTTCCTAATTATTATTTAATTAATCCAGAGCTAACAGAAAGCCAAGTTTTTAAACAATTAGTCGCAACGTTTCCAGACCAATCTATTGATATTACAAGCCGCACGGAAAATGGCGATATATATATTGTTCGGGTATCTTCTGATATTGAAGCTGGACGCTTTTTCATATACGACCATGCTAATAATAAGCTATCAAGTTTATTCAAATACTATCCAGAAATTGATGCTAAGCAGCTAGCTTACACAGACCCTTTTGAATTTACTTCTTCTGATGGTTTAACTATCAGTGGTTATATTACTCAAGCAAAAAAACAGATTAAGGGCGAAATACCGCCATTAGTTGTTTTGGTTCACGGTGGACCACATGCGCGTGACTATTGGCGATATTCGGAAAAAGTGCAGTATCTTGCTTTAAATGGCTATTCAGTGCTACAAGTCAATTTTCGCGGTTCAACCGGTTACGGCGCAAGTTTTGAAGCTGCTGGTTTCAAAAACTGGGGCACCTTAATACAACAAGATATTTATGAGGCTTATCAGTGGGCTATTAGCGCAGGTCTGGCTGCTAAAGATAAAGCTTGTATCATGGGGGCAAGTTTTGGGGGCTATTCAGCCATACAAAGTGCTATTAAATATCCAAAATCGTACCGCTGTGCAATCGCCTATGCTGGTGTTTATGATCTAAATTTAATGCTCGATGAAGGTAATATTAAAAACCTTCGCTTTGGTAAGTCTTACTTAAATAAAACATTAGGCAGCGATGACGTCTTCCGTGCAACTATGTCGCCGGTACATCATGTGGAAAACATCGAAATACCGCTAATGATTGCTCACGGTGAGCAAGATACCCAAGTACCTTTTGAGCATGCGGTGCGATTAAGAGCGTCACTAGACAAAGCAAACAAACCTTACACTTGGTATAAGTTCAGCACCGAAACTCATGGTTTTTATAATCCTGAAAACCAAACTAAATATATGAAAGATGTGTTGAATTTTTTAAATGAAAATATGTTGTAATTAACTCAATATGGCTTAAAAGTAGGAGAATTAAGCGCAAGCTTTTTCTCTTACTTTTTATCATCAGCTTATTATTGCTACTCGTGCAGCAATAGTTGATAATCCTCACCAGAAAAAGCAAGTCTGCTATATTTAGTTAAAATATAGCCCCTAGCATTAGACAGTTAAACGTTAAATTAAATCATATCTCAATTGCCTCAAACTATATAACTAGCGAAGTATGCATACTTTAGTAAAACCCCAAGTAAAAAAAATAATTTTGGCACCTATGGAAGGTGTAGCTGACGAGTTAATGCGCCAGTTACTCACCTCATTAAACAGCTACGACTTTTGTATTACCGAGTTTGTTCGTATTGTTGATGCCTTATTGCCTAAGCATGTTTTTCAACGGATGTGCCCTGAGCTTGATAATGGCTGCCGAACCCAAAGTGGCACTCCGCTGCGCATGCAGCTACTTGGACAAGAGCCGAAATGGATGGCAGAAAATGCGGTTAGAGCACTTGAGATGGGGTCACACGGTATAGATATTAACTTTGGCTGCCCGGCAAAAGCGGTCAATAAGAGTAAAGGTGGTGCGGTACTATTAAACGAACCCGAAAAAATTTATCAAATATTGGCTAGCATCAGAGCGGCAATTGGTGAAAATGCTATTTTATCGGCAAAAATTAGGCTGGGCTTTAACGACGCCTCCAAGTTAGATGAAATTGTTAGTGCTGTGGTGTCGGCAAATACGAATCAATTAACTATTCATGCTCGCACAAAACAAGATGGTTACCGCCCACCAGCCTATTGGCATTTCATTGCTGAAGTGAAAAAAAAATATGACATTGAAATATTTGCCAATGGTGAAATATGGAATAAAGCAGATGCAGACAACTGTATTACACAAAGCCAAACTTCAAACTTAATGCTAGGTCGCGGTGCACTCGCCACACCTAATTTAGCCAATGTAATTAAATTAAGTGAAGCGCCTATGCCTTGGCGTGAGTTAAGCTCACTGTTAAAGTACTATAGTGATTTAGAATTACAAGGCGATAAAAGCTACTATTTTTCAAGCCGTTTAAAACAATGGCTACGTTATTTAAAGTTACAATATCCACAGGCTGAGACACTTTTTAATGCTATTAAGGTATTAAAAAATAAAGATCAGATCCTCCATCAAATCGACTTAATCGCCAATACCTAACAAAACCCTTCGCATTACCTTATATCCAGCAATATTTTTTCATCTTCAATCGAGGCATAATGTAGAGAAAATTATTATTAGGTAGGCGAAGATTTTTACTAAACAACAAGGTAAGATAATTGTTAATAGAAACAGTAATTTTAACCTAGATAAGAAGTAACTACAGTGAATAACGGTTCAGAGTTAAGAGCACGATATAATGACGTAAATCGTGGGGTCTATTTTATCGGTACTACCCCTCCAAAAAGCGATACTCCTATTGAACAAGTTTCAGCAATCGCCGATAAACTGCTTGAACGTGTTAGTGACATCGACTTTGACGGTTTAATTGTTTATGACATTCAAGATGAAGATTCTCGCACTTCTCAGCCCCGCCCATTTCCTTTTAAATCAACCCATGATCCTCGACTCTACTCGTCACTTTTAAATCAAAAATCAACTAGACCAGTGATCACTTATAAAAGTGTTGTGCAATCAAATGATGATGATTTCGAGCAATGGGCTAATGAAGCTTGGCAGGAATATGGCGTTCGCGATATTGTGTTAGTCGGTAGCCCGTCACAACAAAATAATATTAGCTTACCTTTGGGCGATGCCTATAAAACCTTAGTGGCTAATAATAATGACTTTTTCATTGGCGGTATTACTATCGCGGAACGTCACGCCAATAAAGGTAACGAGCATAGAAAATTAATTGAAAAGCACCAACAAGGTTGTGAGTTTTTTATTTCACAAGCCATCTATAACGCTCAAGCAACCATTGACATGTTGACCAGATACGCTATTGAATGTCAGCAGCAAGGTTTGAAACCACAGCGCATTATTTTAACTTTCTCACCTTGTGGTAGTGAGAAGACCTTAGCCTTTATTGAATGGCTTGGTGTTAGTGTTCCTGAAGCAACCAGTTTACGCATTTTAAATGCTGAACGCCCACTGTACGAATCAATTAGAATTTGCAGCAATACTTTAGTGCAAATACTTGATGCAGTATTGCCGTATAGATTACCCCTAGGACTTAATATTGAGAGTCTAACAAACCGTAAAGAAGAAATAGATGGCTCAATTTTACTCTATAAATTATTACGCTCAACAATGGATAATTATTTAGCTAAACAAGAGCTCAATGGCTTGTTCATAGATTAACTAATGGCAAAAAATACACTATAATTTATGTCAATATTGTTAGACAAAGAAAGGATTTAATATATGTCGGGTACAGCAATGGTTGTGGCAATCGTGTTTATTTCGGTTGGTTTTGGCGTCATCTTCGATATGTACAAAAAGCACTTGGAGTTTAAAGAGAAAACCCTAAACCATAATAGCCAGAATGATGAGCAATTCATCGCAATGAAGAGGCACGTACAAACACTTGAAGAACGTATGCAAGTATTAGAAAAAATTGTTACAGATGAAGGTTACAACATACAAAAAGAAATCAATAAGTTATAGTAATAACTTGTGTTCATCCATCTATCTATAATGACTAAGCGTTAAGATGAAGTTAATCATGAGATCTGAATTTGATAATTTACGAATGAATCCATTTCATGATTATCAAAGCGATGTTAATGGCGATAAACAAGTTGTAAAAATATTTCGAAACAACCACCTTATCGCTAAAAAAATCACCTTAAAAAAGTCTATTCGCTACTTTGCCGTGAAGGGCTTTCAGCAGTTCCTTGTTGATGAAATAGATTAAGATAACCCCTGCTCAACGTTTCAGGCGAATACAAGTTTTTGCTAGTACTAATTTTTACCTTAGCACTTCCATCATCCACTGATTAAAATTAAGTAGATTGACTTAAAATCAATCTAACGTTATTGACAAATTTAGTAACATTTAGCTAATTATTTTACTCGTTCAATACCACCCGGTTTGCTAAGCTAGAAATCAATAAGGGGACAAACAATGAACAAAGAACTTCAAGGCTTATTTCTTTGCATAGCCGCGCTAGGTTTTGCTTATACGGTGCTGATGCTATTACTGATGTTGGTATCTGGCATTAAACTTTTCAAAACAGTGAGTTTAGTATTTGCACTTTCAACACTATTTTTCACCCTCGGCTTATCAAAACAAGTCAAGTTGCGTATGAAACAAAAGCTAATACAATTAATGCCTTTTCATACCGAACGATACCCTGCTTCGTAATGTAAACAAAAGCATAATTAGCGCTTAACCTACAATATTTATAGTTAGTCCTGATAAATACAACTAGTCTTCAAAAGGGTCTGTTAAAGAAGCGAGGGTTTTTCCATGCGGAATAGGTTGCTTAGTTTCAGGGTCAACTTGGACGAAAACAATATCATCCGCTAAACAGATAGTTTTTTTAGTTACCTTGTTACGCATCATACAGGTAATGGTAATTGAGGTTTTTCCTACCGCTTTGGTTGTTAAACCAAATTCAACCACATCACCTTGTTGAGCTGGCGATTCAAAGTTAATCGCACCAATATGCTTAGTTACCAAACAATTGGTTTCAAGTTGACAGATTGCATATATCGCTGCCTCTTCGTCAATCCACGCGAGTGCCCTGCCACCAAATAATGAATTAGCGTAATTTAAATCATTAGGTAAAATTAATCGACGAGATAGAAATCGCATAAGTAACCTTATTTTAAATAAAAAGATGCTCAGCCAAGCTTATCTAGCATTGACTGAAAATATGAGGGTGATATTTTTAAGCTGATTTAGCCGCAATGATATCGTTAACAAGCTCTAAACCTGTTTTTTTACATTCTGGCAAATCAACTTCTGTTGTTGATAAAGCATGGTTTCTATCGCCCCATTTTACAACATGAGCACTCCAGGTTAAGCCACCACCAAAAGCCGGCAGTAATACATAAGATTGCTTAGCAATGAAGCCTTCTTCTATTGCTTCAACAAATGCCACTAAGGTCGTTGCCGCTGACATATTGCCATATTTATGAATATTGACAAAAACTTTATCCTTGTCCATTTTTAAACGTTTTACTAAGGTATCAATAATACGTAAATTGGCTTGATGAGGAACAACACTTGCCATTTGACCTGCGCTCAACTGTGCTTGCGCTAACGCTTTTTCACATGCCTGAGCCATGCCTGAAACCGCTTTTTTAAAAATTTCTTGCCCTAGAAATGCCCAGTTACTTTGTCCAAGCATGCGACCTTTATTGGCATATTTCATTCCCCAGCCTTGCACAGAAAGTATATCTCGAGATTCACCATAACAGCCTAACGCTTGGGTTATGACGCCCGTTTTCTCTTCGCTTTCTTCTAAGTAAAGTGCTGCGGCTCCATCACCGAACAATACGGCGACATCACGATTACTCCAGTCCATAATCGGAGAAATCGTTTCAGCGCCAATAACCAATGCAGATTTAACTACGCCACTTTTAATCATAGATGTCGCAACACTTAAACTATACATACCACCTGTACATGCGGTACTCACATCCATACACGCGGCATTATCAGCACCTAATAATCGTTGCACATTCGATGCGGCATTAGGGCAAAGCTCATCAAAAGTTGTACTACCAAACACAATGAGATCGACATCTTTAGCCGTTTTACCGGCTGCAGCTAATGCGCGCGCGCAGGCAACATGTGCTAGCTCACTGACAGAAACATGAGAAATTCTTCGCTCTTTCATCCCTGTACGAGAAGTTATCCACTCATCATCTGTTGCAAGAAACGTTGCTAAGTCATCGTTACTAAGAATAGCGGGCGGTAAACACTTACCCCAGCCTGTGATTGCTGCATATGTCATATCAAACCTTATTCTGCTGTTATTCTTACGCTTAAGTGAGTAAAAATAGTCTGTACTTTATGGCATTATCATACTACAAAAAAGCTCTATTTTATCGGCAATTTAGCGGATTTATGCTGATTACTAAGCAATATTTCAACTAAGATTAGATATTCGCCATTATCATGTCAAAGCTCTTGCGCCAATCTTTATAATCAATCGGTATAGCAGTATAAGTTTGCTCTTTAACTAAGACCAACGAAGGGAAGCCACTAATAGGCATAGCTCTGACTTTTACAATTTCAGATTGCAGCGCTTTTTCTATTTTTTGACTGCTCATTTGTTGCAAAAAATCATTTTCATCCAAGCCAATCTCAATTGCTAAGGCCTGCAGTGTATCGATATCAGAAGGATTTCTTGCTTGTAGATAATAAGCCTGTTGAATAGCGGCTAGCATCTCTAGCTCTTTACCCGACGCTCTTGCCACCAGTATCGCGCGGCAGGCAGGAAACGTAGATCGCCGCGGCTGACATCGCTGCCAAAAATCATAATTAAACTGTGTACCAAGCTGTTGAGATATTTTTTGCCAAGTTCGCTGCAAGAAAACTTGCATCTCATCAGGCATTATCGTGCTTGAATCTTCAGCTAAACCACCTACACCGTAAACAACCTTTATATGTTGCGTAAGTTCATCTTTTAGTTGCTGCCAGGTCGGGGCATACCCCCAACACCAGCTGCACATAGGATCGTAGACATAGTACAATATAGCTTTCATATTCACCTCATTGTTAACCATTGATTATTCTACTTATAATTGTCGAATAAACCACTATGTTGACGCTTTTATTTGCAAAAAAAAACTCAAAAGAACTAATATTAAAGTAAAACATGAAGTACGAAAGGTATTGTACAACAGATATATTCTGTGTAGTGTGGTGAATAATCGTACGATAATAAATCATTGATAAGGAAATAATATGCTAACTAAAGTAGCAAAGATAATAACAATAGGTACCTTGATTTTAGCCTTTAATACCTCAGCAATTGATATTACAAAGTGTATGACAAGTGAATGTGTTAACTATTTTAAATCATTTAAAAAAGCCTCGAACCGAGGGCATAAAAATGCCATGTATAATTTAGGTAAATTTTTCCACTATGGCTTTGGTACTGAGATTGATAAAGCTAGAGCACTGAATTTTTATAAAAAGGCCGGTATGAGAGGTGTCCGCGAAGCGGAATATCAAGCGGGATTGCTATTACTTACTGACAAAGAACTTTATAACTTTGACGATGGCATAAAGTGGTTAAAGCGGGCATCTAGAAAAGGCCAACCAAATGCCGCTTTTTTATTGGGACAAAGTTTTTTCGCTAAACAAAAGTTCGATGATGCAGATACCTGGTTAACCATGGTTTACGAGAGTCATCCAAAGAAAATTGCTAGCTGGATTGAACAAACACAACAAGTTGAAAGTTTTAATCTGAATAATCTTCCATCATTGTATCAAGCCCTTGACGCAAATCCGTTAGAGAATTACGACACAGCTGCTGCGGATAATATAGAAGTGATTACTATTACAGCAATGCATAGAAATTCAACATTCGACCACATGTTGGCAGGGTTTAGAAAGCGCGTTAAATCAACAGGCACCAGAATTCCAAATATTTCATGTGATCAAAACGTGGCATGTAACACAAAATCGCTAAATGAAATGAAGGACAGCCCATGGGTAAGCCAGAAGTAATTAGACTATCTAAACTTTAGCGTTGTCATTAAAATGATCGATAGGCAGAAAAATAGTTTCCGTTAAGCATTGAAAAATTAAATAAAAAAGCTCAAGTGACTAACTTGAGCTTTTTGGTATAAAACTAAATATACTATATGTTCGTTTCTTAAAACGGCATTTTCATCCCTGGAGGCATTTGCATACCACCAGTTAAGGCGCCCATTTTATCTTTATTTTGTTCTTCAACACGGCGTACGGCATCATTCATCGCAGCTGCAACTAGGTCTTCAAGCATTTCTTTATCATCTGCCATTAAGCTATCATCAATAGCAACGCGACGAACGTTATGATTGCCTGTCATAGTTACTTTAACCATACCAGCACCGGATTCACCGGTAACTTCCATATTGGCTAATTCTTCTTGCGCTTTTGCCATTTTCGCTTGCATTTGTTGGGCTTGCTTCATTAAGTTGCCCATGCCACCTTTCATCATAATTTTTCACTCCAAAAGTAATATGCCGCCAAAGATAGTGCTTAACGGCTAAAAGTTCAAGTAGCAATTAACGCGCTACAATAGTTTCTTGATCGAGTTCAGCTTGAAATTGCTCTTGCAAGGCAATAATAATTTCATCTTCAGCTAATACCTGCTTTGCATATTCATAACGCTTAGCATTAATATCTGATTGAATTTGAAAAGGATCTGAGATGGTTTTTTCTACAATATTTAGTTCTACTGTTACTTTGCGCTGTAAATACTCAGAAATTCGTGTTTCTAATTGCTTATGCGCTGCATCACTATTTAAATGTCTGATTGATTGATCTAATTGTAAAATTAACACATCATCGGTAGAAGTTTCGTCTATTGTAGCATGAATGGCTAACTGTCTCAGACGTGCAATCAAAGACATGCTGTCGATCATATGTGCCCACTTATCGACCTGATTCGCCAACTTTATGGTAGCGGGATCAATAAAGTCTTCACAGTAAGGTTGTGATGGCATTTCAGCCAAGCTTACCGAATCAACTTTTTCTGCTGCAATATTATCTTTGTTTATTTCATCGCTGCTAGTGCTGCCTAGTGTTGGACGCACAATCGCGTCATTAGACTTTTTTCCACCTTCCTCCAGCGATTTTTTTCGGCTTCTCAACATATTTCGAGTCGCTATCGCTGCGGCAACCGGTGAGACAAACGTCCCTTCTTGCACTTTTTCTTGTTTCAGTTCAGACGCTTCATTCTTTGGCACATTAAGTTTAGCTTTTTCAAAATTTTCGGCCGAAAGTTGTTCTGCTTCTTCATCATTATGTACTTGACTAATCTCAGGGGCAAACTCAACCAGTGCATTCGCCTGATGCTCAATTGCTAACATTTCTTCAGTTAAGGCTGAGTTAGTATCACTGTCAACTTCGGGGGCGATAGCAGCGCCTACGAGAGGTATTGATATGTCACCATCTACGTTTGCTTGATCTCGCGCACTATCAATTTTTTCAATACTAGTATTAGCCTCGCTCTGCTCATCATTAGCTGAGACAGGAGGATTTCCTGAAGTTTTCCGATCCGCTATTGATAGCACTATATCGTTATTTGACGCTGTCGCCAAATCGCGATGCGCTGCAGGTAATAGCTCAGATTCAGCGAGTAAATCAAGCTCTTTACTTATCAGCTCATTTGATTCAGCGGATATATCTTGCGATAAATGAGTACTGCTAATGACCGGCTTAAATGCTAACAAGCGTAATAACATCATATCAAATGCCGCTTGCTCATCGTCGGCATAGGGCAAGTCTTTTCTAGCAGCTAAAACAATTTGATAATAGAGTTGCACGTCTTCAGGTGACATTAATTGACAAAAACGACTGAGCATTTGCTGATGCTCTGTAGGTAAACCAAAGTTAGTCTCTACCACCTGTGCCATAGCCACTTGGTGTAATAACTGAATGAGTTCTGCTGATAACCGGCTATAACTCGGTGCATATGAAGCAATACTCAGCGACAGTTGCATTAGTGCTGATGAATCTTGCTTTAATAACGCAATTAAAATTTTGAAAACCCAATCACGATCAACGCCGCCCAACATTTGCTGAACATCAGCCCGAGAAATATTTCCGTTGCCTTGCGCGATACTTTGATCAGTCAAACTTAAACAGTCTCGCATGCTACCGCGTGCTGCTTTTGCTAAAAGTGCAATGGCCTCATCGTCAAATGACACTGCTTCTTTTAACAAAATCTCGCTAATCTTATCGCTAATTTGTTTTATCGTTAGTGCCTTGAGATGAAACTGTAAGCAGCGAGATAATACTGTTACCGGCAGTTTTTGAGGATCTGTTGTCGCCAGAATAAACTTAACGTGTTCAGGTGGTTCTTCAAGAGTTTTTAATAAGGCATTGAAACTGCTTCGAGATAACATATGCACTTCGTCGATCAAGTAGACTTTATATCGACCACGTGTTGGAGCATATTGTACGTTATCCAATATTTCGCGAGTATCGTCTACTTTAGTACGAGAAGCGGCATCAATCTCAAGTAAATCAACAAATTTACCCTGATCTATATCGATACATGCATCACATGTTCCACAGGGTGTTGCTGTAACACCTAATTCACAGTTAAGGCTTTTAGCAAAAATTCGGGCAATGGTTGTTTTCCCCACACCGCGAGTTCCAGTAAATAAATAGGCATGATGCAACCTTTGCTGTGTTAACGCATTAACTAATACGGTAACAACATGCTCTTGGCCCATTAATTCATTAAAGGACTTAGGACGCCATTTTCTTGCTAAAACCTGATAACTCATTATTCAGCCTTAATCACCAGCATATTGTAATAAAGAAAACACAGATAACCCCATGCTTTCGAGTTTATTTTCACCGCCTAGGTCTGGCAAAGAAATAACAAATGCAGCATCTGTTACCTTAGCACCTAAACGTTTTATTAATTTAGTTGTTGCTTCGATGGTACCACCAGTAGCGAGTAAATCATCAATAATTAATACGTTATCATCTTTTGTTAAGGCGTCTTGATGAATTTCTAAAGTATCATTACCATATTCTAATTGATAATCTTGTGCGTAAGTTGCTCTTGGTAACTTTCCTGGCTTACGCACGGGAACAAATCCAAGTCCCATGGCCAATGCTAATGGTGCACCAAATAGAAACCCACGCGCTTCTGTACCGACAATTTTTGTAAAGCCGCCATCTTTAAATTTATCAGCTAAAATGTCTATGGTGAGTTTGAAGGCTTCAGCATCATCTAATATACCGGTTACATCTCTAAACATAATGCCGGTTTTTGGATAATTTGGAATGGTGTGAATTGCGGATTTAAGTGTTTGAATTTGTGTTTCAGTCATGTTCTATAAGTCAAAAATAATTTTAGCTACAGAATAAAGCAATTCACTGAAAAATTATAGTAACTGGTAGAGAGTATTTGGCGATAGTAGTTTATTTATCAATTTAACTAAGTTTTGCTCATCTATCGGCTTATCGATTAACGCTGTAAATAAATCAATATTACAGAGTGACTTCACTGCTCTATGCCCCTGAGTTGTCATAAAAATAATAGGAGTGTTTGCAAAAACTGCGCTTTGTCGCACGTGCTTAGTTAACTGAATACCATTCATAATAGGCATTAAATGATCAATAATAAGTAAATCATAATGCTTATTCTGTAACTTTTCAGATGCAGCCAATCCGTGAATAGCTGAATCGACAAAATAGCCTTGGGAGGAAAGTAATTTTTCAAGACTATTCAATATTTCTTGTTTATCGTCAACTACAAGTATTTGCATTTTATCACTAAACAAGTTGAAATTTAATTGGCAAGAACGGTAAACCAGCCAGCTAGCATTGGCAATAAAGGTGCGGCAAACATCACAAGTATTCCAACGAATAAGTGGCGCTTTGATGAACTATCTTTGAAGTTTTCTTCTGACATGATAAATCCTAGACAATGATTAAACGGCGCGGATTGTAGTCTAAAAAGGCGATTATGGATAGCTTTATTTGATCTAGATCAAGGTATGAACCTACTCGCTCGAATCTATATTAGGTTAATAAGGAGAATAATTTTTATTACAAACAACCTATTAGGTAACAAGATACCAACATTCTAATTGACAGTTTTTTTCTGTTCAGACTTTAATCCTCATTAAAGCTAGCAGATGGATTTAGCGGTAAATTATGTTTATAACTATCGAATCAGCAGGTATAACTACAAAATAGAACATAAAAAAACCAGCCTAATTGGCTGGTTTTTATTACTAAATTTTACTAACTATATAGAGAAACGTTAGATAGAAACATTCTTACGTTGCGCTGTATCTTTAATAAAGCCTACCCAACCCTTTGCAGACTTGCGGGTTTTAGGATCTTTCATCGCTAAATTAATAGCCTTATAAGCTTGTTTATACTGTTCCAAATAAAAGTGCGATTCTGCAATACTCATATGCAGTCGTCCTTCATTTTCAACACCAAGCTCCAAAGCTTTATTCAAGGCAACAATAGCTGGCTTAAATTGTTCACTTTGCTTTAACAACATACCTTGCTTGCTATAATGCTTGGCAAGGTTGGTCATTTTAGCTAGTTCACCATAATACTTCGCAGCTTTATCAATATGCTGAGCAGCATGCCAAGCGTTAGCTAGTGAAGACAAGTTTTTATCATCACGTTTCACTAAACCTGAATCAATATGCTTTTCTAATAGCAAAGCTGCTTTATAAGGCACACCATTTTGAGAGTATAAACTTGCAAGCGTTTTAATTTCAGACTCTTTCACAAGGTAACCTTGTTTATAAGCAAGATCTAATGTTTCTAGGCCTTTCTTATAATCCTCAACTAGCAAGTAAAACATGCCTAATTGAGTCCACCAAGTTTTATCTTCCGGAAAAATTTGAATGACAGTTTCTAACGTTTTAACCGCATCTTGATACTTTTTAGTTTCGTAATACGAAGTAAGCTTCAAGATATATGGGTTTTTGTTTTGCTTGTCACCATAAGCTGCAATGGCATTATCTGCTGGAACAATCATTTTATCTAATTGTTTCAATGCATAATACGCATTTGCTATTTTAGTCCAAGTATCACCGTCTGATTCGCCAGTAAAATCCATCCAAGCTTTATAACTAACAAGTGCTTCTTCATAAGCCTTTGTTTGCATTTGAAGATCAGCTAATAATTTAATTGACCCGCCATGATCAGCTTCATTTAAAACATCAGGCTTAACCGCAGCTTTTAAATACTCAATAGCTTTGGCTTCTTCATTTCCTAACGTTGCATACATAACGGCAATAAAGCGATCTACATAGGCTCGGTCATAAACTTTATTCGCTTCGATATCCAAAAGTAATACAAGAGCACCAGGAATATCATCAGCAGAATAAAGCTCGAAAGCCTTACCTACTTTTTTACCTACCGCAGGTCCAACTAGCTGTGTTTTACGCTCTGGTTTTTCAGACTTTTCAGCGCTAGCTGCAGATACTTCTGCAGCAATTGGCAACTGAATTAGAACAACTGAAACAATTAACAGTAAAGATGAAAATATCTTATTCATTACTAATTCCCTCCGTCCATTTTAAAGTCAAGTCGTACAGTCAGACCTGGTTGTCTCATGGCTTTACCATCAACAACTTTTGGTTTGTACTTCCACTTACGTAATGCACGCCTAGCTTCTTTGTCGAAAATACGCTTAGGCTCTGCTTCTACAACTTCAACGTCTTCAACACCACCAATTTCGTTGATAGTAAATGATAGTGTTACCCATCCTTCTTTACCATCACGAGCAGCTTGTATCGGGTACTTAGGCTCGATACGCACAATCGGTGTTGCATCACCATCTCGGCCAAAACCAGCACCAGGTGCGGAAATACCTGCGTTTGCTCCAGCTAACTGTACGCCAGGCATATTAAACGTTAAGCCACCTGTGTCGTTGTTAGTCTCAGGCTCAGGAGCCTGTGGCTTAGGCGGCGTTTTAGGCGGCGGCGGCGGCGGCGGCGGAACACGTTGACGGCGTTCAGCTGCTGACTTAGGTGGCGTGGTGTTAACTTCCACAATGATATTTTCTAAGGCTTCTTCCTTGGTTCTATCACCGCTAGAAACAAGAAAGGCCATAAAAG
>OJAV01000296.1_pt1 | contig 22737 bp, 19 predicted proteins | sample 1590081 | NCBI WGS metagenome assembly OJAV01 (sample SAMN05416852, study PRJEB24817) | seawater metagenome | isolation source: Sea water | place: Canada:Atlantic | collected 2013-07
CTAGATCGCTCGTCGGCAGCGTCAGATGTGTATAAGAGACAGAAATATGTGCATGAAAAATTTGATGGTTTACCGGGTCATTGGCTATTAGTGTCGTATAAAGGCGCTGATTGGCAGCCGAAAAAGAAAGATCGTGCGGCGTTAGATTTAATCTCAGAGTTATACTTTTCAAACAATTCAGCTTTATATCAAGAGCTGGTGGTAGATAAACAACTGGCGAGCCAAATGTTTAACTACAACCCAGAAACAAAAGATGCTGGCTTACGTCATGTTTTCATTAAAGTGAATGAAGAAAAAGACTTAGCGACTGTGCGGGATGCAATAAATCACACTTATGCACAAGCGCGCACTGAACTGGTATCGAGTGAGAAACTTGATAACTTAAAGTCTAACTTAAAATATAGCTTTGTTAACAGCTTAGACTCGTCGGAGTCAATCGCAGCAACATTGGCGAGCTATATGCATTTTGATCGTGACCCTGAAACAATTAATCATTTATATAACAGCTTCGATAATATTTCGGCAGAAGATATTTTGCGTATTGCTAATCAATATTTTATTGATGAAAACCGCACAACAGTGACCCTATCAGCACTTGATAAAGTCGCAGGTTTTGAGCAAGAAGTTGGCTTAAATGCAGCCGTTGCTAAATTAAATATGCAGCAAGCAATACCGAAAAAAGCCCTGTTTTCAGTATTAGATAATACCAATGACTCACCGTTAATTGATGTTAACTTTCTTTTTTACACTGGTGCGGCAGCAGATCCTGTGGGTAAAAAAGGTGTCGCGGCACTCATGGCACGTATGTTAACGCAAGGTGGTTCACAAACGCGCAGTTATAAAGAAATTCAGCAGGGTCTATATCCGCTAGCAGGGCAGTTTTCGTCTCAGTTGGATAAAGAGATGATGTCATTTACTGGCCGAGTTCATAAAGATAACGCTGATCAGTGGTATCAATTGATTAGTGATCAATTGTTGAATCCTGGCTGGCGAGAAGATGACTTTAAACGTTTGAAAAAAGAGCTAATTGACGGCATAAAGTCTGGTCTTAAAGCATCAAATGACGAAGAGCTAGGTAAGGAAGTACTTTATAGCGAACTGTATCAAGGCCATGCCTATGAAAACTTCAATAGTGGCGATTTATCCGACTTAGCAGCACTTACCATCGAAGATGTTAAAGCTTTCTATGCCACACAATTAACCCAAGCTAAGTTACATTTAGGGTTAACGGGTGCTATGCCAAGTGATCTCAAAGCGCAGTTAATAAAAGACCTTACCGCATTGCCGCCAGGTGATGAAAAACGCTTAACAATTGCCAAAGCGCCAGTATTGAAAGGGCATCATGCCACCATCGTAGAAAAAAGTGCACAATCTACGGCGGTTTCCTTTGGTTTTCCAATCGACACGATTCGAAATAATGAAGACTGGGCCGCACTTTGGTTAGTGCGTTCATATTTTGGTGAGCACAGAAGCTCAAACAGCTACTTGTACCAGCAGATACGTCAAGCACGTGGTATGAACTACGGTGATTATGCTTATATTGAATATTTTCCACGCGGCATGTTTCAAACTAAGCCAGATGCAAACTTAGGTCGTTCGAGCCAAATATTCCAAGTATGGTTACGGCCATTACGTTCAAATAATGATGCTCATTTCGCTACCCGTGCAGCCTTGTACGAATTAGATAAACTGATTGCCAATGGTATGAGTGAAAAAGACTTCCAAGCAACGCGCAATTATTTAACTAACTATGCGCCGCAATTGGTTGCTAGCCAAGATCAGCAATTAGGTTATGCCCTTGATAGTGAGTTTTATCAAACCGAAGAATTTGTTAAATATGTTCGAAGTCAGTTTGCCAAGCTTTCGTTAGTCGATGTAAATAGAGTGATTAAAGAAAACTTACAAACCGATGATATTCATTATGTATTTATTTCTGCTGATGGTGAGGATATGAAAAAACGCTTGTTGTCTGAGCAGATCTCATCGCTTAAATATAACTCAGAAAAGCCTGCTGAGTTATTAGCGACTGATAAAATTATTGAGAGTTATCAACTAAAATTACCGGCAAAAAATGTCGAAGTGATTGCGGTTGATGCAGTCTTTAAATAACTAATTTAACGCTAGGTTAATTATTTTCATAAAACACCACGCTAGACGTGGTGTTTTTTTATGCTCGATAATCAGCTGTTGATTTGGGTTAAAATTTCTATCTTAGCAGTGACATAAGCTTAACCGGAAATAAGTCAAGTTTGCGTATCTAATAAGCGGCTATCAGTCACAAGATTACGGTTATTTATTTCAGATAGAAAGCAAGTACCTACATCCTGAAATACAGATATAGGAAAAATCATAACAGTGACACGTATAACGTATCCCGAATTCAGATTAAGTATTACTTAGGCATGGAAATTGCTAAAATTCTAGGGTTACGTTCATCATTTATTGCTAAGATGAAAACATGTTTTTAATTGGTATTATTTCTATCTAAGGTATTATTTATGCAATCAAAAAAAGCCATTGTCAGTTTAGTCGCTCTTTCATTAGTATTTACAGGATGTGCAAGTACGAACAAAGAAAAAGGCGCAGCTATCGGTGCTATTACCGGCGCTGTTATTGGCAAGTCGACCAGTAACCACAAAAATAAACGTGCGGTATGGGGCGCAGCTATCGGTGCTCTTGCTGGTGTTGCTATCGGCGATTATATGGATAAGCAAGAGCAGGAGTTTCGTGATGAATTATCTGGCTCAGGAATCGAAGTGGTGCGTGAAGGCGATAATTTACGTTTGATCATGCCGGCAAATATTACATTCTCAACGGGTCAAGCTTACATTACCTCAGGTTTTTACGAGACATTGGACGCTATTGCACGAGTACTCAATAAATATGAAAAAACTTTATTGAGCATTGAAGGTCACACCGATAGTCAGGGTAGCGCAGAGTTTAATCAAAATCTATCCGAGCAACGCGCAGGTAGTGTAAAGCAATACTTAACGAATCAAGACATTATCGCTAGCCGTTTAAAAACTACAGGTTACGGTGAGTCACGTGGTGTTGCTGATAATACGACGGCGAATGGTCGCGCGCTTAATCGTCGTGTTGAGATCCAAATTATTCCCAATCAAGCTTAATTTAGTCTATTCAGTACGGTAAAAATACCGCGTATTACCGCGGTATTCTTTTAACTAAAGATCTATTTTTTGATAAGTACGTAAATTATTGTCTAAAAAAGTAAACTCGGTTAGTGTCAATAATATAAAAGCATAAATATAATTCACTGATGAATAATTTAGTTATATTGCACTGACAGGAGATAAAGGGGTTATGGAACTATTTAATATTAATGTCGATGATGTGATGAAAAACCTGATACAACTTTTTATTGCGTTAGTTTTACCTTTTATGACTGCTTGGGAAAGAGAGACAACGAGCAGATCGGCAGGCTTAAGAACTTTTCCTTTAGTATCAATGGCCGCATGTACCTTTACTATTTTGGCGATGTCTATTTTTGAAGATCAAAACGCTCAATCGAAAGTCATTGCTGGTATAGTTACCGGTATCGGTTTCATTGGCGGTGGCGCTATTTTGAAAGACTCTTCTACTGTCAGCGGTACGTCAACTGCCGCTGCCATCTGGTCTACCGGCGCAGTAGGTATCGCCGTTGGGCTAGAACGCATAGAAATTGCGATTGCACTAAGTATTATGACCTTTGCGACGCTTAAGCTTATCGGGCGAGTGAAAAAAGAAGTCGGTAAAGAGTAGCGTGGAAGGCAAAGTAATTTATCGGATGTTTAGTAACTAACATTGGCTAGATTAGTGAGCCGTTTCGCTATATTATTACCGCTGAATCGGTATTATATTTTCTCATCATTTACTGTTAAATACAGTTTTCATCTAAGCCATTTTATTTGCAGTATCCGTTATGAAAACAAAATTAATTACTCGCCCGGGCTATGTTTTACTGCAACAAGAGCTTAATAAACTTTGGCGTGAAGACCGTCCAGAAACCACTCGAAAAGTTTCATGGGCAGCAAGTTTAGGTGACCGTAGTGAAAATGCGGATTATCAATACAATAAAAAACGTTTACGAGAAATTGATCGCCGAGTGCGTTATCTGCGTAAAATACTCGAAGAACTTAAAATTGTTGATTACGGTCCTCAGCAAGAAGGTAAAGTGTTTTTTGGTGCCTGGGTTAGTTTAGAAAATGATGACAATGAAACACTCACATTCCGTATCGTTGGGCCGGAGGAAATCTATGGCCGGAATGATTATTCGTCAATTGATTCACCTATTTCGCGCGCATGTTTGAAAAAAGAGCTTGATGATGAAGTCGTGGTAAAAACACCAATGGGAGATAAATTTTGGTACGTGAGTGCTATTAGATATGAGAAATAATCAAGCTCTATTGCCGCTGTGTAAACTACTGAAAATCTTGCAACAATATGCCTGAACCATTCGCTTTTAGGTGCTTCAGTACAAGCTCATCAGTATTTTTATTAACCTACAGAGACTAATAATTTCATTAAGTTAGTTAAATGTGATTTTGATGAGCCAGAAGTCTGGCTGACTAAGCCCTTAGTAAGCCCAGCACTAAAAGCAGCTAAAAGTCCTTTTTGAGATACCAAAAGACGGTTTACATCAGTTTTGGTTTGTAATGTGCGATGTTTATCAAGTGCAGACGCTGCCAGGTATATTTGCTTAGCGCTGGCGACTGCTTTTAATTCGTTTGCTAATAAAAATTTCATCTTAGTTGCCTTTATTTAGAGATTCATTAGTAGCTTCACCTTGAGTAGAAGTCGTAAAAGTTGTCGGTATACCAACGAGCCGCCAAACTTTTTTTAACTGCCTAAACAAAGTAAAACCAAACAGTAAGTTAATCGCTAGCAAGCTGATTAATGCAATACTTACCGATTCGGTTAATTCGACAATAATTAACCCGAGGCCAAAATTCAAGAGTATCCAAACAGCCGCGACGATTAAGGTCAATGCTAGTGTTAATGCCACTGATAATAAAATCGCGCTAAAGCTGAGCTTTATTTCAGCAGCCATTAAATCTTTCGATGCGACTAGCTTAGCGACCTTACTTTCATACAGTGCTTCAATACTGGCATAGGTCTGTTTGAACGAAGGTTCTGCTAGATTGCTTGCATCAACAGAACCCTGCTCTTGGTTTTGGCTCGAGATATCCATAATAACTGCGCCGTCCTATATTAGTTTATTTTCTTTTTAAGAATGCTGAAACCAGCATACCTACTGAAAAAGCAATACCGGCAGTGACCACTGGATTTTCTGTCGCATACTTTTTAACGGACGAAGCGTTCCATTTTGCTTCCATTTCCATTTGTTTTGCTGCAAAGGTTTCTGAACTGCTTTGCGCAGTATCACGTAGCACTTCTTCTGCGTTACCTACTTTTGCAGTTAACGTATCAACTGATTCATGTAAGGTATCTTTTAACTTATCTGCGACAGGATGCTCATTCGTTAAGTTTTTCTTTGCTGCTTCTTTGCTTACTTGCTTTGAAGGTGACATATTAAGTTTCCTTTTCAGTGGTTAAAATTTGCAACTTTCATTGCGCTTATTAAGTAAGAGCAACTATTGTTCCAAAGTTTAATTATTGACTTTCAGCTTAATTATCATAGAGTTATTGTTGTGTGTTGGTGGTTGTAAAAATAAACTCTGCAAGTATTACAGAGCTATTGAAATTTTTTCAAAAGTATTGAAGTTAAAGATCAGCTAGTCGTACCTCAATCAAAATTTGGATATGTCAGTTTAATTATTGGTAGGGGGGCAAATCATTGTACTGGCTTTTCTGGTTCCACTGAGGTTTAGCCGGTAAAGCAGAGAAAGACAGCTACAATAGTAAAAATATAACAGGACTACACTGCGAGTGATATCAAGTCACTCGCTATGAAGGGCTAAAATTTATCATCATTGTAGTCACTATCGAAAATAGTGTGTTCAATAACAGCTCAGCCATTCCTATACGAGATCCGAATGAGAAGATATTTTTTTGTTCTGTTCATACCAACAATAATATGGACCTTTTTGTACATAGTTATTACTTGGGCGGCTTTTATTGGTTTTTATAAAAATTTTAAAAAATGACGTTAAGTAGTTATATAACATTTTATACCTCAGGCTAGTTTATTAGCTACAAAATTGATTACGTCCGCAAGATTTTGCTTTGTATAATCTGACATCAGCCCGATTAATAAAGTCTGTCGTATTGAAACTTGCTTTGTCTTCGTAAGTGGGTGAATAGCTTGCGACACCAGCACTGATGGTGACATTTGGATGCTTTGCATTTCCCGCGTGTGGAATATTTAGTTCATTAACCGATTTGACTAAATCCTCCGCTATTTTTTTAGCACCGTTCAAATCAGTAAATGGCAACAATACACCGAATTCTTCGCCACCATAGCGAGCAACAAGATCTTTCGTACGTTTCTCAGTTGCCACTAAGCATTGCGCCACTAATGTTAAGCACTCATCGCCCTTTACATGTCCAAACTCATCGTTATAGAGCTTAAAGTTATCGATATCAATCATAATAAGAGAGATCTCTCCAGCGCCTCTTATCGCTGCTTGCCACTCAAGTTCTAATTGGCTATCAAACCACCATCGATTAGCTATACCTGTCAACGCATCGGTTTTTGAAACTTGCTCAAGTTCTTTGGTATGTTCAATCAATTTCATGTGATTTTTAACTCGACTAAATAATATCTTAGGTAAGGTGTCTGAGGCGACGTAATCAATAGCACCTAAAGACAGAGCTTGTGCTTCTTCTTGTTCGCTATAATGATCACTAACAAATATAATTTGAATATGCTCTGTTGTCTTATGCTGCTTAATAAATTTGCACACCTCGAAACTCGTCACTTCGGGTAATTCTGTCGATGAGAGAACAACATCGACCTTGCCACTTAAAATAGCTTTTAACGCAGTTAGGCCGCAATTTGCTGTTTGTATTTGAAAATGCGCGCTAAAAATATTGCGCCAGTGGCTTAGTTGATGTGGAAATTCATGCACAAGTAATAAAGTTAGCTGGTTATCTTCACCGGTAACTGACGGATTCTTGGCTAAAGAACGAGTAATTGAGTATACATTGTCCTGAGAAATCGCGGGTACAGACATGTTATCCTGCCAAATTATTTGTAAAAGTAAAATAGAATAATATTTGCATAAAATATTTAATCCAAACTACCACAACACATTAACAAGGGAGTTTAGGAGTTATTGCTAGTCGATAAATTTCTGGCAATTAAAAGCACACCTCAGGTGTGCTTTTAATTCTACTAATTGCGATAAAATTAATGCTTCGCAATTTTCAACTTATCAACAACAGATTTTACGTCAGTGGTATTTTTCGCCATGGTCACTGCTAATTGTTTAGCCGCATCTGAATCTACGTGGCCTAATAATGTTACCACACCATCTTTTACTTCTACTTCAATATCGGTGCCACTCACTTCTGACTCAAATAACAGTTTAGTTTTAACAACAGTTTCAATTTTTGAATCCATTAACGCCGATAGCATTTTACTATCTTTGTGAGTCTTGTTATTTATGACTGTTAAGCGGTTATCTACTGATTCTACGCCGTCTAAGCTGGCAACTAATTCTTCTGCTAAGGCTTTATCAACTTCACTTTCCACTTTACCGGTTAAGATCACAATACCGTTTTGTACGTCGGTATTTATATCAAAAGAGTTTAAGTTGGTGTTAAAGAGTAAAGTACTTTCAGCTTTACCGTCTAACCAAGCGTCTTTTGATTTATCTGTCCATGTATTTTCAGCATAAGCTGCAGATGAACCAACAGTTAAAAGTGTTACAGCAACAATTGAACGAATTGAGTTTTTCATATTACTCTCCTTTATATTAAGTTAATATTACTAAAGCCAAAACCATGCCATTAAGTTAAGTTATTGAATTTATGGTGGTATTTGTGTTCTTTTACTGTTGCCATACTCTATTTACTACAGTTCTTTTGCTTTATTTACAGGCTAGAGTGTAAGAAATACAGAGGTGTGTAGCGATGAAAATAGACAGTAAGTAAGCTGAACTCGAGATAATGGTGGTGCGAAAAACAAAAATAGTGCAAACGTAACGTAGACCTAGGTAAAAATGTCGCATTGACACACTCAGTTTATCCCGAGTTCAGGTTAAGTAAGCTCTTAGCGGTCTATCGATTGCAGTAGCGTAAGTAAAAACAGTGTGCCTTTTCCGATTGATAATCATGGCTTTTTGTTAAAATGTCTTTGGTAAGTATGATAATTGAGCGTACGTTGTTCAATCTGTTGGTGATAGTGGCGTATTTTTACAAGCTGTTTACTCAACAATTGAATTGAGTGCTAGGAGTGAGAAAAACTGAATAGCCTTGCGATACAACAATAGATAAAAAAAGGGTTGGCATAAAGCCAACCCAAAGGTTACCCAATTTTTAGGGGAGGAGGGTAACATCGAGCACTAGGTCTTAAGAGTGCATAACTAACTACTCTTAAAACGTGTATTGAATATTGATGCTTGCGTAATCCATATCGGTATCAAAGCTTTCAATGTTTGATAAAATACCTATTTCGTCGCGTTCAAAGTCTAAATCGAAGCGTGTGTATTCAATACGTAAATCCCAGCCTTCAGATAGTGCGATTGAAGCACCTGCGCCGAAGAATAATTCATTGCCATCGACATTGTCGTCACCTTCAACGGCATTAATATCTGCTTCCCACCATAATTGACCACCTTTTACATAAATTGTTAGGTGCTCATTAACAGGCAAGCCTGCTTTAAGCGCTAAGGTATAGCCATCAACTTCAGAATTAAATACTTGGTTGCCATGACGACCGAAATCTATATAGCCAGCTTCAACTGAAAAAGCTTGATTAATTTGTGCACCAATAAAGCCATTGTAAGCATTATCTTCTTCATCAAAGCCTTCGTCGTTATCGACTTTTAGTAAACCGTAACCTGCACCGATATACATACCGTAGTGATCAACGTTAGTGTATTCATCAGCAGAAGCAAAACCTGATGTAGCTAGAAGAGTTGTAGCAGTAAGAGTAGCTAGTAATGTCTTTTTCATGAGAGTCTCCGTTTAAGTCTTTATTTTTCGGTAATTTAAAAAGTTATAACAAGTGAAATCGGGAATATAACTTCTTGGTTCGATTGCTTATATTCAAGGGACGTGCCAAAGGTTTTTTTTATTAAATCGTTGATTTTATTTGTTTAAATTTATTTTTTCTTGCGATGGTAAATTTTAATTTGAAATCCTATGTGTAATATTTTCTAAAAAATGCAAATATTACAGAGTGTTAGGGTAAAGAGTTGTGTGTTATTTTTCGCTACTGGTTGAGCAGTTTTTTGAGAGATATTGTCAGAGGCTTGGATAAATACCTTAGGGGACACTTTTCAGCGTTAAGCGGCTAGTTATTCCCAGCGCTACCGGTTTAGTCATGGAAGAGTAACAGTTGCTAGTGTTTAGTGGCTCAATTTACAGCAGCTTTGACTGCGACTGTGTTATAAAATGTATTTTTAAGCAACCTGAGAAGACACGTATTTTTATTATTTCAACTATGGAATATTTTTTATTTCTTGAAGTATTTTAGCTAGTTTGAGTGCGAATCACTTAAAGAACAGCCATAAAATCTTAAATAATTAGTCAACTCGGTGGTAAAATAGTTTGTGAAAACAAGTAACCGTGCTTAACTTGCTATAATCTAGTGAGCCATTTTATTATTGAATAACAATCGGTAATGGCATAATTTTGTATTTAAGTACTAATGATGACCGGTGATATTGGGAGAAGTAATTGAAAATCTTTCAAAATGTATATTTGTCAGGGCAGTGGCAGCAACCTTTAAAAACAATGCAAAAGGCTCAGTTAGTTTTATTGTTTGGCAATCGCGCTTATGCCAGAGATGAAAAAATTATGGCTGAAATTCAGCAGCACTTTCCCTCAGCTCAGCTCGTTGGCTGTACCACGTCAGGTGAAGTTTTAGACACTAAAATTTATGATGAGAGTTTTTGTCTGACGGCAATAGATTTGGAGTCTTCGCGACTGGAAATTGTTTCGGGCAATATAGAAAAAAGCTCGACGACAGATGTTGCTAAACAGTTGGCGCAACAGCTAGATCATCAAGGTTTGCGATATGTGATTGTGCTTGCTGACGGACATCAATTAAATGGCACCGAACTTGTTAATGGATTACAAGCACACTTACCCGATCATGTGCTTATTTCAGGAGGACTTGCAGGCGACGGCACTAATTTCAATGAAACGGTTGTTTGGCATAATAACAACTCCAATACCGGCAACATCGTTGTTATTGGCTTTTATGGTGAAAAACTGAGATTTAGCCATGGTTGTATTGGTGGTTGGAGTGCATTTGGACCTGATAGAACGATCACCAAATCAACCAGTAATATTTTATATGAGCTAGATGAACAACCGGCTTTAGAGCTTTATAAAAAATACTTAGGGCCTCATGCAGAACAGTTGCCATCGTCTGCGCTTTTGTTTCCGTTAGTGCTAAAAAATGGTGACAAGCACATTACCCGAACAATTCTAAGTATTAATGAGGAAGACGGCTCGATGGTATTTGCTGGTGATGTTCCTGAAGGCTCTGTTGTACAATTAATGCGTGCGAGTACTAATAATCTAATTGATGGTGCCGAGATAGCAGCTGAAACCGCACTTGAAAACCTAGGCTCAGTCTCACAATCAGGGCTCGCTTTACTTATTAGCTGTGTTGGTAGGCGGCTAGTGTTAGATAAATATACTGAAGATGAACTAGAAGTTATTAAAGATGTACTCGGAGATAATTGGAGCTATACCGGTTTTTATTCTTATGGAGAGCTGTCGCCGCTAAATCGAAACAGTAAATGCGCGCTGCATAATCAAACAATGACAGTCACAGCAATATGTGAGCTCGATGAATAGATTACTAAATCGTCTGATCAAAAAGCACTTATCGGGATTAAGTGATGACCTAGGCGTTAAAAACTTTCTGATAGATATTAAAGATGCTTTTAGTCAACAAAAAGAAGAGAAAGCATTTATGGAAAGAACATTAATGCTTGCCTCTGAAGAGTTTAATCAAATCAATGCTAGCCTGAAAGCAAATTTGGCCGTTAATAAAGAAAACCATCGTAAACTAGAAAAAATAGTCGCGAAACAAAATGCATTGTTTGATGCAAGTACTGAGGCCATTTTTAGCTTTAGTAATGATAATATTATTGAAAAGGTGAACCAGGCAGGTATCGAGTTTTTAAATATTTCACCTGATGATTATGACGAAAATGAAGTGCATACCTGTGATTTATTTATGGCGAGGTTGGCCAATGTTGCTAAATTTAATCTTGATATTGACGAAATAAGACACAACAGTGACGCACGTATACACGGCTTTTTTGAGTCGATAGATAATAAGTATTATGAATACTATTCAGTACCTGAGGTTATCGATGGTGAGTTACTTGGTAGAGTTTGGTGCTGTAGAGATATTACTGGCATTCGTAAAAATGAGGCGTTGCTAAAACATCAAGCTAATCATGACGCGCTCACTAATTTACCTAATAGGGTAATGCTTCTAGATGCTTTAAATCACGCTATTAATCTATCAAGTCGGCATAACACTAAAGTTGGCGTACTATTTATCGATCTCGATGATTTTAAAAAAATTAACGATACTGCAGGGCACCATGAAGGCGATCGATACCTAATTGAATTTTCTAATCGAGTAAAATTAGCCCTGAAAAGCGGAGATATTGTTGGCCGACTTGGTGGCGATGAGTTTGTTGTTATTGTTGAAGATATACAAGACGTTCTTGATATTATTCAAATTAATGAGCGTATTCTAACTTTGTGCGAAGCACCATTCTATATAAAAGATAAAAAATACTATATGTCTTGTAGTATTGGGGTGGGGATTTCTCCTGACGATTCAGTGAGTGCCGACGATCTCATTCGTAAAGCTGACATGGCAATGTATCAAGCGAAAACGTCAGGAAAGAATACTTATCATTTCTTTGATAAAAAGTTAGATCAGATTGCACTGGAAAGTGTTTTGCTTGAAGAGCAATTGCGTGAGGCGATTGCTAAAGATGAATTTATTCTTCACTTTCAGCCTAAGTTCACGTTAAATAATAATCGTATTTGTGGTGTTGAAGCATTAATTAGGTGGCAAAAAAGTCCTGAACAATTAATTTATCCTGATAAATTTATTCCGGCAGCTGAAAAAAATGGCTTAATCAGGGATATTACCTATTGGTTGATAGAAAAGGCTTGTAAAACAATGGTTAGTTGGGAAAGTACAGCCTTATGCAGCATGCCTATTTCATTGAATATTTCAGCATTAGACTTTGCTGATGCCAATTTTACCGAACAGGTCTTTAGCCTTATAGATCAATATAAAATTGATTCATCACTGTTGGAATTTGAGCTAACCGAATCTATTTTCTTTGATGACCTTGTTCAGGTTCAGCAAACCATTGCTAAACTTAAATCTCGACATATCAAACTATCAATTGATGATTTTGGTACGGGTTTTTCATCGTTTGCTTATCTATTGGATATTGATATTGACTACCTGAAAATTGATCGAAGTTTTGTTAAAAATGTTCACGAGCATCGCAAGTCACATGCGATTGTCAAAAGCATTATTGATGTTGGCATAAACTTAGGTGTAGAAGTTGTTGCTGAAGGTATTGAGAGTGAGCTTGAAATGGACTTATTAGCCGCCGAAGGTTGCCATATTGGCCAAGGGTACTTTATCAGTAAACCCATTAATGAGGCTGCATTGGTTAAGTTTATTGAGAAAATATCTTAACTTTTATGATAGTCAGTTGCAGTCGATAAAACTAAATTTTCTTAAGTTGGCTTTAAGATCATTAACAGACATAGATAATAAAAAAGCCAGTGCTATTAGAGCACTGGCTTTTTTATTATTGCTTGAATAATATTATTGCGCCATTTTCACACGAATTTTATTATTAGCGACTTTTGTTTCATGCAGATTAGCTAAGGCTAATTTGGCTTCTTTTTCATTTGGCATTTCGATAAAGGCAAAACCTTTTGATTTACCTGTTTCTTGGTCTAACACCAAGTTACACTCAGTGACTGACCCATGGGCAGAAAATAAAATGCGCAGCTCTTGTTCTGTAGTTGAACGAGAAAGATTACGGGCTAAAAGTTTCATCATAAACCTTAAGTAGGTGATTGCTTAAGTGAATTGTCTCATAGTTTTGCGATAGACCAAGTTATTTTGTGCATTTAGCTAAAATAACTTATGGTGACTGTGGTGCTACAAGGTATAAAATAATTGGTATTTCAGTGGATTAATATTGCTTAGATAAGCTGAACGTTTGCTAACGTACTCGGCCTAATATTAGGAGTTTTTATTTTATGAATGACATATATGCCCAAGCAGTGACGGTGTTTCTTGGTTTCTTTGCCATCATGAACCCAATTGCAAACACTGCCGTTTTTGCAGGCCTCGTTGGTGATAAAGGTAAAGCCGAGCAAGTTAAAATTGCGGCAAAAGCATTAGCGATCACCTTTTGTGTCATTTTATGCTTTTCAGTATTGGGGAAAGCTATTTTTCATTTGTTTGGTATCACGCTTTCAGCCCTGAGAATTGCCGGTGGTATATTAGTGTTTTTAGTCGGTTACCATATGCTGAACGGTCAAGGCTCTAAGTTGCACTCTGCAAAAAGCCATGATGATTCTGATGTTGCGGTGTCACCATTAGCTGTGCCTTTACTTGCCGGGCCTGGCACCATTGCAACGGCGATGAACTTCTCTTCATCAGGAGGAATATCTGGCATCGTCATCACTATTTCTGTCTTTGCAATATTATGTTTAATGACATTTTTCTGTTTTATTTTTAGTACTAGCATTCTAAAGTTTGTGGGTAAGGCAGGGCTAAGCATTGTGACTCGTTTAATGGGTTTGATTTTGGCGGTGATCGGCACACAAATGGTTATTGTTGGTGTAACTGCAGCGACGAATAACTTGGTTTGATTAGTTGCAAAAACGACGAATTATCTTAGCTGTTTTTTACAACGAGAGCCCTAGTCCTCTATCTTGTTGATAAGTATCATTGGCTCGGTTAGTGTTTGGTTTAGCGTATTTTGATGACTATAATTTTTCGTCAAAATAGCTATGCTGATGTTGATTTTATCTAAAAAGTGACAAGTTTCATTGTTCATTTTTACTTCTTTGAGAATAGTGTTTGAAGGCATTTTTTGGCTTTAAGATAGCGCTATCTTGGCAAACCCGTCTTGATATTTTTTCGGTGCTATTTGCGCCAAAGTACTTCATGCTAATGCAAGTATTGCCAATTAGGCTTTCCCTTGAGTTTTTCGCTGAATTATTGCAAAAGTTATAAAATTAATTGCTGCAGTGACATCGACTCATCTCTATCGCTGACTTGCGCTAATAGTAGCTCGGCCGTGGCGATGGCATCATTGAGGGCATTATGAGCATAATGATCAGGAAAACCATATTTTGCCCGTAAGGCAGATAGCCTTAATTCTGAAGGATCATACGCAACATCTCTTTTGTCGAGCCTTTTTTTAGCAACCACTAGCGTGTCAATAATGGGCAATGGTGGTGCCATACCATAAAGTTCAAGGCAGGCTTGTTGTAAAAATTGTCGCTCGATACGAGCAAAATGTACTAGCATGACTTTACCTGTTAGCTTCTGCAATAATTGCTCTATTACTTGTGCTAGTGGCTGACCTTGGTCTTTTTGATCATCAGTAATTTGGTGAATAGTGACATTATCTGCTTTCAATCTTCCCTTCGTGTTGATTATTTGGTGGTAGCTGCTGCCAAGTTTGATTTGATTGTGGCAAAGCTCGACACAACCCACACTTAGTAACTTATCGTGCACGGCATCTAAGCCCGTGGTTTCAAAATCTACCGCTAAAATCGGAATTTGATCAAATGGCGTATAAAGCGCTGGAAAAGGTGCACTAAGAAAGTCACGCAATGGTCCTTCAGGCGCTTTTTTTAACATGCGCTTTCGCTGTGCTTCGTAACCGAGTAACCAGCGGGTTAGATGATGATTAAACATAATACGGCTTATCTAATAAGTTGATTGACGGCTGTCTTGCATGGTTTTTATCACTTTAAAAGCATCTTTTAAATGTTCACGCTCGAGTTTGGAAATTTCTTTTGGCGACAAGTAATTATTAGGCTGTTGTCCTTGTTGTAATTTATTGGCTTGATGCATCATACGTAGCATGCTTAAAAATTCATAAGCGTCGATTAAATTTGCCGCTGAGGATTTTGTCAATGAAGGTGTTCCTGCGGCTTGCTGTAAACGCTCTATGGTATTTACCGAAGAGATACCTTCCGATAACGCATAAATGCGCGCAAGATCGACGATAGGAGCAATACCGTTGTGCTTTAAATCTAGTGTGGCTTTATTTTCGCCGTCTTGAATTAACACAAAGTCACGGAAAAAACCAAGCGGTGGTCTTAAATTTAAAGCATTTCGAGATAAATGTGCGATGAATAATGTGCTGTGTTGGGTGGTTTTTAACATTTTTTCTTGTACTTGTTCGAGCAAGCGACTATCACCATAAACTGTCGTTAGATCGAAGAATATACTGCAATGCATTAATGCTTTCGGCTCGGGTGTGTTTATCCACTTGGCAAAATATTGTGACCATTTCTGCTGTGTTTGACACCACTTTGGATTAGTGGCCATTACGTCACCGGGGCAATAAATAAATCCGCACGCGGCTAAGCCGTCTGAAACAAAAGTGGCGAGATCTTTAAACCAATAACTGTGTTCTGGCTGCATGTCGTTTGAGATGATCAGGGCATTGTCTTGATCTGAGTGAGCAAATTGCTCTTGCCGGGCCTGTGAACCTGCAGCTAACCATGCGTATGGCACGGGTGGTGGGCCTAATAATTTCTCCGCCATTTCAATTAATCGAATAGTGAAAGCCATGGTAATCGCACTAATACTTTTGCCGACATGATCGGCGGTAGTGCCCAGTTTTGCCATACGAATTTGTAGTTTGGGTATCATACTGCTGATGTCAGTTAGTTCGCTAACCGACTTTGCTTTATGAATAACACTGGTAATGTTAACGGCATTTTGTCCCTCATTATTCATTAAGTCAGTGACGGTCACCATGCCTTTAAGTTGGCTATTTTTAGTGACGGGCAAATGGTGAATATGTTTTTGGGTCATCATCATGAGTGCATCATAGGCGGTGCTCTTAATGTCAATGGTCGCCATGTTATCGGTCATGATGGTACTAACGGGTTGATCAGTCGGTAAGCCTTGCGCAACACAGCGGCGCCGAATGTCTTTGTCAGTCACTATGCCTAAGGGCTGGTTATTTCGCACGATAACTAAACAGGAAAAATTTTCTTCGGTCATCAAAATAGCGGCCTGTTGAATGCTAGTTTCGGGGCTAATAGTAACCACAGGGCTATGATAGAAATTTACAATTGAACTGTTGAGCAATGAAGAATTTAAAATAGCGTCTTCATTGACTTGTAGCATTTTCTTATTTAGCCGTTGTTCAGCCGTTTGCTGAAAAAACGCCACCACATCAGGATATTCATCGACTAACTGACGAAAATTATGATAATTGATACTGTAAAGCAAGGTATCTTCGTCGGTAGTCACTTTGATATTGTCGTTATTGCTAAAACAAAAAACCGTACAAACCTCTCCTTCACCATATTTGCCTAGTAATTCACCCTCGTTAGTGACATAGCTTAAGGCGCCTTTGCGCAAAATATAGAGGCTTTCGTCGGTAATACCTTGCGGCGGAAGCATTTGACCACGACGGACGTAGCAAATATTTATCTCTTTGACTATTTGTTCAATGATATGACTTGGTAATAATTCCAGCGGCGGGATCGCTTGAATAAATTCGCTAATTTCAGTGAGTGCTGAGTCCATGGCCGTATTCCAAGTAAATAGTATTCCTGTATTTAGGAGAATTGTAACGCTTAAGTCAACTGTTTCAGCCATCTCCTAGACTAAAGTTTAATAGGAGCGTCGAACAAAGATTGCTAGTGTGTAGCCTAGAGTCGGTTAAGTATTGATTTATCCACTTTCTGGATTGAATAAATACTTAACCGCTCTTTAAACAACAGGTTAAAGCGTATAAAAATCATAAAACGCTGTGCCTATTGAGTTAATAGACTTAATAGGAATAATTGCTAGGAGAGGATGATGGAAGGTAACACAACATATTGGCAGGAAAATCTGCGCTTAATATTCATATGTCTTGCCATTTGGTTCGTAGTTTCATTTGGTTTTGGTTTGATACTTGTCGAACCTTTAAATGCAATACGTCTAGGTGGCTATAAACTAGGTTTCTGGTTTGCACAACAAGGCTCAATTTACACCTTTGTCGGTTTAGTTTTTTGGTATACAAAAAAAATGAACGACCTTGATAAAAAATATAACGTGGAGGAATCATAATGGATGAGTTAAAGCTTTATACATACATAGCTGTATTTGGTTCGTTCGCTGTTTACTTTGGTATAGCTTGGTGGGCTCGAGCAGGTTCAACCAGTGACTTTTATGTTGCTGGTGGTGGTGTTACGCCAATGCAAAACGGTATGGCCATTGGTGCTGACTGGATGAGTGCGGCGTCATTTATTTCAATGGCGGGTATGATTTCCTTTTTAGGATACGGGGGCTCTGTATTTCTAATGGGTTGGACCGGTGGCTATGTTTTACTTGCTATGTTACTGGCACCTTATATGCGTAAGCATGGTAAATTTACCGTACCTGAGTTTATCTATGATCGATATTATTCTAAAACTGCACGTGTCGTTGCGGTTGTTTGTTTAATTATCGCTTCATTAACTTATATCATCGGCCAAATGAAAGGTGTGGGTGTTGCATTCTCTCGCTTCTTAGAAGTTGATTATGATCTAGGCCTTTACATTGGTATGTTCGTGGTTTGGGTTTATGCGGTATTAGGTGGCATGAAAGGTATTACTTACACGCAAATCGCTCAGTATTGTGTATTGATTTTTGCTTATACCATTCCCGCCGTCTTTATCTCGCTACAATTAACCGGTAACCCGATTCCACAACTGGGTTTAGGTTCGACGTTAGCTGATGGTAGCGGTGTTTACTTACTCGACAAACTAGATATGGTGGTAACCGATCTTGGTTTTAAAGAGTACACCACTGACAACATGGGCGGCACAGTAAATATGTTCGCCTATACCTTGTCACTGATGATAGGTACGGCCGGTTTACCGCACGTTATTATGCGTTTTTTCACGGTGCCTTCAGTTAAAGCTGCTCGTCAATCAGCAGGTTACGCATTAGTGTTTATTGCGTTGTTGTACACAGTGGCTCCCGCAGTTGGCGCTATGGCTCGTTTAAACTTAATGAACACTATTGAGCCAGTAGCGGGTCAAAATCTTGATTATGCTGAGCGTCCTCAGTGGTTTAAAGATTGGGAAAAAACTGGCTTATTGAAATACGAAGAAAAAAATGGCGATGGTAAAATTCAATACACTGCAGACAAAGCAACCAATGAAATGGTGAAAGTTGACCGTGACATTATGGTATTGGCTAACCCTGCAATCGCGAACTTACCAAACTGGGTTATTGCTTTAGTTGCCGCCGGTGGCTTAGCTGCTGCGCTGTCGACTGCTGCGGGCTTATTATTAGCGATTTCGTCCTCTATTTCTCATGATTTAATGAAAGGTATATTAACACCTGATTTAACAGAGAAAAATGAGTTATTAGCGGGTCGTGTAGTTATGACCATATCGGTCTTAGTGGCTGGTTGGCTGGGGTTAAATCCGCCTGGTTTTGCCGCAGGAACCGTGGCGCTAGCCTTTGGTTTAGCAGCATCGTCAATATTCCCGGCACTAATGATGGGTATATTTGCTAAGAAAATGAGTGGTAAAGCGGCTGTTGCAGGTATGATTTCAGGTATCGGAGTCACTATGCTGTATGTGTTCCAACATAAAGGTATTATGTTTATTCCTGGTACGTCATTCTTAGGCGATATGGGGCCTAATTGGTTCTTTGGTATTTCACCAAATGCCTTTGGTTCAGTTGGCGCGGTAGTTAACTTTGTGGTTGCATTTGCCATGTTGAAAGTAACCGGCCCAGCACCAGCACATATTCAACAGATGGTCGATAACTTCCGTACGCCACATGGTGGTGTTTCTGCGGCACACGATCACTAGCATAGTGTAAGGGTATTTTGTACCACAGGCATAAAGGCTCCACTTGTGGAGCCTTTAATTTTTTCATTAATATTTAACAGTTAAACGTAATATAATAGGCAGTCGCAACAGCTAGGGGATGTAGTGTTGCAAGATGATTTTTAATTACCATAGTACATAATACTAAAGAAAAATAAGGATGATCATGAACCGTCATACGAAAATCGCTTTAATGGTGGCACCGTTTCTTATCTTGGGTGGCTACATTGCGTCAGATTTTTATCTTGAAAAGCAAGCCGAGCAAGCACGCATTTATAATATGGTGCCTTTTGGCCATTGTGATGTGATTAATCAAAAGTGTATTTTGAAATCAGGGGAATTTGAGGTCAATATTTATGATAAAGCTGGTACGACGACACTGAATTCAACTTTTCCGTTAGATAGTGCGACATTTTTTTTAGTTGATAAAAGTAACAATGCTAGTGCTTACCCATTAGGTATGAGTGATAGTCCGTATTATTGGCAGAGTCCAACGCCATTGCGTAATCAAATTAGTGCTAAAGGTGATAAACAAAAGTTACGGATCATTGCGAACATTAAAGGCGGGCAATATATTGCAGAATTTTATACCCAAACGGTTAATTAACATTGAAGTTTTGCCAAGTAAATCCATATAATCAAATGATTAATATTCAGTTCTAGAGAAGTTCTATGTTTCCAAATTGGCAATTAGCAGGCTTAAGTTTCGCTTATATAGGTTTGTTGTTTTTTATTGCCTATATGGGAGATAAATACCGTCATAAATTGGTACGAAAAAGCCAAGCGATAATTTATGCGTTAACTTTAGGTGTTTACTGTACATCATGGAGTTTTTTAGGCACAACGGGCCAAGCATCTAATAATTTTATATCTCATCTGCCGATATATTTAGGACCAATATTACTTTTTATTTTTGCCTGGCCATTTATTCAACGCATTATTCGTGTCAGTTTAAAGTTAAACCTCACTTCTATTGCTGATTTATTAGCGGCACGTTTTGGCAAATCACATAAACTCGCTATTTTGGTCACCGTGGTTGCCTTAGTGGGCACTATGCCTTATATCGGCCTGCAGTTAAAAGCCATTGTCTATTCATTTCAACAATTACAAGCAGAGCAAAGCTTAGCTAACTGGCATTTTGGTTTAATCGTGAGTTTGGTTTTAGCGGGTTTTACCATCGTTTTTGGTGTCCGTAATATTGATGTCACGGAACGTCACCCTGGTGTGATGTTAGCGATTGCCTTTGAGTCATTGGTTAAGTTGTTTGCATTTTTAGCGGTCGGTATTTTCGTTACCTATGTATTATTTGATTCGCCAATGGACATTTGGCGTCGCTCATCGGCAAGTCTACAACTCGACCAACAACTGAATTTTCCCAACGTGATGTCAATGTTTGCCATGTTGGTGATTACGATGGCGGCCTTTCTATCGCTACCGCGACAATTTCAAGTCATGGTGGTGGAGCTTAAAGATGAAAAAGATACCTGGCTGAGCCGGAGAATATTTCCACTTTATTTATTGGTATTCGCCATATTTGCTGTGCCGTTGGGCTTAGCTGGACATTTATTATTAGGTGATAATGTTCCGTCTGATGCTTATGTTTTATTTCTACCTTGGTATCAGCAGCAACCTTGGTTAACGCTACTCAGTTTTTTAGGGGCAATATCAGCCGCCAGTTCTATGGTGATTATCTCCTCTATAGCACTAAGTACTATGCTCAGTAATGAAATTGTCTTTCCTTGGTTATATCGGGCCAATAAACACAATCATACTGACTATGATAACTTTCGTTTGCGACTGTTAACTATCCGAAAAATATTAGTGCTATTTGTTATTCTGCTGGGTTATGGCGTGTTTCTAATGGCTTCACCCGATACTTTGAGCTCTTTAGGTGAAATAGCTTTTGGTGCCTTTGCGCAATTAACACCGGCATTGGTTGCTGCTTTCTATTGGCGTAGAGCTACCTTAACTGCGGTTTATAGCGGTATTGTTGTGGGTTTTGGTGCTTGGCTTTTTCTTAACTTTATTCCGCAATTTGGGCTTTATCCAAACCCTTTTGAAGGGGGGTTTTTACCCGCCAGTGCCACCGCAAGTTTGCTGTCTTTATCTGCTAACGTTATTTCAATGTGGTTACTGTCTCATGTCAGTCGCCAAAGTGTGCAGGAGCGCATGCAAGCCTCTTTATTTATGGAGTATCAAGCACCAAAAGCTTTGCAATTACAGCGTAATAAGCAAATTAATGTCCAAGAGCTTGCGTTATTAGTATCGCGCTTTGTTGGTGAAGAAAAGTCTAAAATTAGCTTTGCACAATTTAAACACCTAACGGTAAAGGCCCAAATGAGTAATGTTGCCTATAACCAAAAATTATTGCAGCACACTGAGAATACTTTGGCCAGTGTTATGGGGGCATCGTCTGCGCGTTTAGTGTTGTCTTCTGCATTGGAAGGTCGAGATATTGCACTTGATGAAATTGCGGTATTGGTGGAAGAAGCATCAAGTCAGCGTCAGCAATACAGCCAAGATTTACTGCAAAGCGCTATCGAAAATGCCAGTGAAGGCATTTCTATTGTTGATAGTGAATTAAATCTTGTTGCTTGGAATAAAAAGTACGTTGACCTGTTTGATTACCCTGCGGATCTTGTTTATCAAGGCAGTCCTGTACGTGATTTAATTCGCTTTAATGTCCTGAGGGGGTTATGCGGTGTTGGTAAGGTTGAACAGCAAGTCAACAAACGTCTTACCCATTTACGTAATGGCAGCCCTCATAGCTCTGAACGCGAACATAGCGATGGCCGTGTGATACGCATCGAAGGTAATCCGCTACCTGGTGGTGGCTTTGTGATGTTATTTTCAGATATCACTGCGTATCGCCAAGCGGAAAGGGGCTTGATTGAGGCTAATGTTGACTTGGAAACGCGGGTACTTGAACGAACACAAAAATTAGAGCAAACCAATGAAGCGCTGGCGTTAGCGCGTGAAAAAGCCGAACAGGCACATGTCAAAAAAAGCTTATATTTAAAGGCCTGTAGCCATGACTTAATGCAGCCACTAGAGGCGGCGCGTCTATTTACTTCAGCCTTAGCTAGCCAAGGTAACCTAACCTCTGAGCAACAACGACAAGTTGATAATATTGATCATTCCTTAAAGGTAGCCAATGATTTAGTGGCAGATTTAGCAGAAATTGCCCGTATCGAAAGTGGTAATATTAAACCCAACATTAGCAATTTCTCAGTGAAATCTTTATTTGATGATCTGGCGAAAGAGTTTTCGGCTAGTGCAGTCGAACTCAAGGTAGAATTTCGCGTACATCGCAGCTCATTATGGCTGCGCTCAGACCGAAATCTATTACGTCGAATATTGCAGAATTTAATTGGTAATGCTTTTCGCTATGCTAGCCCAGGTAAAGTACTACTTGGGGCACGGGTGAAAGGACAAAATGTCGATATTCAGGTCTTAGATAATGGCCCTGGCATTCCTACAGATAAACAAACCATAGTATCTGTCTCTTATACACATCTGACGCTG
>OJAV01000324.1_pt1 | contig 21246 bp, 18 predicted proteins | sample 1590081 | NCBI WGS metagenome assembly OJAV01 (sample SAMN05416852, study PRJEB24817) | seawater metagenome | isolation source: Sea water | place: Canada:Atlantic | collected 2013-07
CTGTAACGATTACCTTGATTAATCTAACCATAGCGTTAGATGTTATGGGGGGCGACCAAGGCCCCCACGTAACACTTCCTGCGGCAATGCTCGCAATAGAAAACCACCCCAATCTGCACTTATTATTATGCGGTGACGAATCTGTCATTGTTGAAACTCTTTCAAAAAAAAATTATTACCCTCATCCTAGAATAACCGTTGTTCCTACTACTCAAGTTGTTGAGATGGATGACAAACCTATTTTTGCCTTACGCAACAAAAAGCAATCTTCTATGCGTAAAACACTCGATCTTGTCAATGAAGATCAAGCGCAAGCTTGTGTAAGCGCTGGTAACACGGGGGCACTTTTTTCAATGGCCCACTTTGTCTTAAAAACCTTACCGGGTGTTGAAAGGCCGGCATTAATCTCTGCATTACCGAGTAATAAATCTGATCAACATGTATTTATGCTGGATTTGGGCGCAAATGTTTTTTGTGATTCAAGTGTTCTATATCAATTTGCGATTATGGGGTCGGTAATGGCAAAAGAAGTCGATGGTATTGAAAACCCAAAAGTAGCGTTATTGAATATGGGCGAGGAAGACAATAAAGGTAGTGATCATATTAAACAAACTGCCAGTTACTTAATGGCAAATGATGATATTAACTATATTGGCTTTATTGAAGGGAATGATATTTTCACCAATAAAGCGGATGTAATTGTTTGTGATGGCTTTGTGGGTAATGTTGCATTGAAAACGTGTGAAGGTGTGGCAAGAATGGTCTACACACAATTACAAGAAATCATCAAAAAGCACTTTTTAGCTCAAATAATGGGCAAAATATTGTCTGGCCCCTTAAAAAAACTCTTTAAACCCATGAACCCCGACCAGTATAACGGTGCAAGTTTGATAGGATTGCGCGGTATTGTGGTGAAAAGTCATGGTAATGCAAATATAACGGCTTTTTATACTGCTATTGTTGAAGCCATTACTGAGATTGAACGACAAGTACCAACTAAAATTAAAGACAAGCTTGAAAAAAGCTTATGTCATAAATAAGTTGCAAGCTCAGTATTATCTAAGTCAATTATAGGTAAATACAGCTTAAAAAATTACATCGGCATAGATCGGATCATGGTTTATGTTGTTAAAGTGGTAAATCAAATTTAATTAGGTCAAAAAATGCAAAATAATTTAGCGTTTGTCTTTCCAGGTCAAGGGTCACAATCTTTAGCTATGTTAGCTGATTTTGCGGATCATGAAGTAGTACAAAGTACTTTTTCTGAAGCATCTGAAGCTTTAGGGTACAACTTATGGCAATTGGTGCAAGATGGTCCGGTTGAAAAGTTAAATCAAACTAACTTTACACAACCCGCGTTATTAACGGCAAGTGTTGCAATATGGCGTTTATGGCATGCATCTTCTTCTGCTTCGCCTAAAGTGCTAGCAGGTCATAGTTTAGGTGAATATTCTGCATTAGTTTGTGCAGGTGTTCTATCACTTGCAGATGCCGTGAAGTTGGTAGAAAAACGAGGCGAATTTATGCAAGCTTCAGTACCAGAAGGTGTGGGAGCAATGGCGGCTGTTATTGGTTTAGATGATGACATTATTATTAGTGCTTGTGAACAAGCCGCGGATAACGATGTAGTTTCAGCAGTTAACTTTAATTCTCCAGGCCAAGTTGTTATTGCTGGTCATAAAGATGCAGTAGCTCGTGCAGGTGTTTTATGTAAAGAAGCTGGCGCAAAGCGTGTTCTTCCTTTACCGGTAAGTGTTCCGTCACATTGTGCTTTAATGAAAGATGCAGCCGACAAGTTAGCAGAAGAGTTTAACAATGTTACTTTTAATGTGCCTAACATACCTGTGATCAATAATGTTGACGTTAAAGCCGAGTCTTCAGTTGATGCAATTAAAGCAGCACTTATTAAACAATTATACAGTCCAGTGCGTTGGACTGAAACTATTCAGTATTTAGCGCAACAAGGTATTGATACAGCGATTGAAGCAGGGCCAGGTAAAGTATTACAAGGCTTGCTTAAACGCATTGATAAAACCATTAGTTGTCAATCTGTTAACGACAAGATATCGTTAACTAAAGCATTAGAATCAGTAGAGTAAAATTATATGTTTTCATTAGAAGGTAAAGTTATTTTAGTAACAGGTGCCAGTCGTGGTATTGGTAAAGCTATTGCTTCACAGCTTAAAGCACTTGGTGGTACTGTTATTGGTACGGCAACATCAGAGCATGGTGCGGCTAATATCAGCGATTACTTGGGCGAAGGGCAAGGTTTAGTGTTAAATGTTACTGACGACGCTTCAATTAGCGCTATGTTTGACTTAATCAAAGAGAAGCATGGCTCGGTTGATGTTTTAGTTAATAATGCCGGTATTACGCGTGATAATTTAATGATGCGCATGAAAGATGATGAATGGGATGATATTATTGATACCAACCTAACATCAGTATTCAAAATCAGTAAAGCTGTATTACGTGCGATGATGAAAAAACGCAACGGTCGTATTATTAATATTGGCTCAGTCGTTGGTACTATGGGCAACGCTGGCCAAGTAAACTATGCTACAGCTAAAGCTGGATTAATTGGTTTTACTAAGTCATTGGCTCGTGAGGTTGCTTCTCGAGGCATTACCGTTAATACTGTTTCACCAGGTTTTATTGATACAGACATGACACAAACATTGACTGATGAGCAAAAAGAAGGCATTTTTGCTCAAGTCCCGGCAAACCGTTTAGGTAAGCCCGAAGAAATTGCTAACGCTGTTGCTTTCTTAGCATCTGATTCTGCAGCGTACATTACGGGCGAAACATTGCACGTAAATGGCGGCATGTACATGGTTTAACACAGGTTTGCTTATCGGCTACTCTTTGTTAAATTTGAATGAATTATAAACAGTTAACAGGTTTGACCAGCAAAAAAGTAAAATTAGAAGCTTGCATGGTTGGCTTTTGACGAATAAACTACACACAATATTGAAATATTGTATTTTCTAGTAAAGGAAAAAAAATGAGTACTATTGAAGAACGCGTTAAAAAAATTACTATTGAGCAACTTGGTGTAAGTGAAGACGAAGTTAAAGTTGAAGCTTCTTTTGTTGATGACTTAGGTGCAGACTCTTTAGACACTGTTGAATTAGTAATGGCGTTAGAAGAAGAATTTGATACTGAAATTCCAGATGAAGAAGCTGAGAAAATTACAACAGTTCAAGCTGCAATCGATTACGTTACTGCTAACCAGTAATATTAAACGAGTGTAATGATTTCAGGCGGTTTAATTACCGCCTGAATTGTTTTTACCGTTTGAAAAATATTTATACCCAATTCAGAATCAACCACTTTGATTTTGAGCAATAAGATATACACCCATTCATATTCTACTCTTTCGGAGGCAGCACATCTCATGAGACGCGTTGTAGTTACCGGTCTTGGCATGCTTAGCCCATTAGGCAATAGCCCTGAATCAACTTGGCAAAACTTACTACTTGGTAAAAGTGGTATTTCTGACATTACGCATTTTGATACTTCAGAGTATCCAACGCGTTTTGCGGGTTTAGTTAAAGATTTTGACGCACAAGACTACATGGCTCGTAAAGAAGCCAAAAAAATGGACTTATTTATTCAATATGGCGTTGCAGCAGGTGTGCAAGCTATCAAGGACTCTGGTTTAGAGGTTAATGAAGCTAATGCTCAGCGAGTTGGTGTTGCAATAGGCTCTGGTATCGGTGGATTGGGTTTAATTGAAGAAAATCATGCAAAACTTTTAAAGAATGGCCCGCGTAAATTATCGCCGTTCTTTGTGCCTTCTACCATCATTAATATGATCTCTGGCCACTTGTCTATCATGTTTGGTATGAAAGGCCCAAATATTTCAATCGTTACCGCCTGTACTAGTGGTGTTCACAATATCGGCCATGCTGCACGTATGATTGCTTATGGTGACGCTGATGCTATGGTTGCCGGTGGTGCTGAAAAGGCTTCTACTACTATGGGTATGGGCGGTTTTGGTGCTGCACGTGCAATGTCAACACGTAACGATGCACCTCAACAAGCGTCTCGTCCTTGGGATAAAGATCGCGACGGTTTCGTTTTAGGTGACGGTGCTGGAGTACTTGTTTTAGAAGAGTATGAACATGCAAAAGCACGTGGTGCCAGAATTTATGCAGAACTTGCAGGTTTTGGCATGAGCGGCGATGCATACCACATGACTTCTCCACCTGCTGATGGCGCTGGTGCTGCATTAGCGATGAAAAATGCTATTAATGATGCCAAAGTCGATCTTACTAAAATTGGTTATATCAATGCTCATGGTACGTCTACACCTGCTGGGGATATAGCAGAAAGCAATGCGGTTAAATCAGTATTTGGCTCTTCAGCTTATGATGTATTAGTCGGTTCAACTAAATCTATGACAGGCCACTTATTAGGTGCTGCAGGTGCTGTTGAAGCAATATTTAGTATTCAAGCATTAGTGAACAATATGGTACCACCAACAATTAATTTAGATAACCCTGGTGAAGGGTGTGATCTTGATTATATTGCTCATACAGCGCGAGATGTTAATTTAGACTACGTTTTGTGTAACTCGTTTGGTTTTGGCGGCACAAACGGATCGTTAATATTTAAGAAACTTTAGTTAATTTTAATGCCATAGTCGCTTTAATTTCACTATATGTCGACTATTCGTTAAAACTACTTGAATTCAATTGCTTAAGCCTGAATACTTAGTGTTCAGGCTTTTTTATGGCGACTATTATGACAACAATGGCAAGCGTAGCATTAAGTTTTGTAGATGGACAACTTGCTGATACGATCTCAATTAGCGACCGCGGTTTAGCTTATGGTGATGGTTGCTTTACTACTGCTCTAGTTATCAATGGTGCAGTAGCTATGTTGCCCCAACACCTTAATCGTTTACTAGAGCAAAGTAGGCAACTTGGGTTACCTAGTTTCGATCTAGCCACATTAAAAGTTACTATAACTAACTTAAGTGCTGGGATTTCAATTGGCGTTATAAAAGTTATTGTTACCTGTGGCAGTGGTGGCCGCGGCTATTCACGCTTGGGTGTTGAACAAGCTAAAGTGATTGTTTCTTTTCACGATTGCCCAAAGTACTATGCCCAATGGCAAAAAGAAGGAATAACTGTTGGTATAAGCGAGCAAAAGCTAGGTATTAATCCAATGCTTGCCGGTTTAAAACATTTAAATCGCTTAGAACAAGTTATGTTAAGAGCTGAGCTAGATAAACGCCCTGAAGATGATTTACTTGCCTGTGATATCAATAACAATATTATTGAGTGTTGCAGTGCTAATGTTTTTTGGTTAAAAGCAGGCCAATGGCAAACGCCGTCTTTATCAACCGCTGGCGTTGCAGGTTTAATGCGCGATAAAATTTTATTAAATTATCCCGAAATTATGCCTGCTAATTACGTTTTAGAAACATTGAATAATATTGAAGCCATGTTTATAAGCAACGCTATTTTAGGTATAGTGCCGGTAAAGGTTTTTAATGACCGTCAATTAGATACATCATTGGTTAGAAACATACAAACCCAGTGCATGAATTATTAAAAGTTTACAAAATATGTTTAAAAAAACACTTCTGACTTTAGCCGTTTCAGTATTACTTAGCATTATTGCTGTGATAGTTGTTATGCTGATAGCTGAAAAAAAAGTACAGCAGCCTTTAAACTTAGTACAAAGTGAGTTTATCACCGTTAAATCGGGCACTTCTTTTAATGCTTTTTCAACGCAATTGGTTAATAAACAATGGCTAGACAATGATTTTTGGTTACGCGTCTATGCCAAATTTAATCCGACGCAAAGCAAAATTAAGTCAGGTACTTATCAAGTAACAACTGAAACCAATATTTTATCTTTATTAAACTTAGTTGTCTCAGGCAAAGAACATCAGTTTTCTATTACTTTTATTGAGGGAAGTACTTTCAAACAAGTTTTAACTCTGTTGGCGCAACACCCAAATATTAGTCACCAACTCGTCGGTTTGTCACCTAGCGCCATCGCTAAAAAATTGGCTATTGTTCAAGATAACCCAGAAGGTTGGTTATTCCCTGAAACGTATGCTTTTACGCAGGGTGCCTCAGATATTAGTATTATTAAAAGAGCTCATAAAAAAATGCAAAGTGCATTGGCAGAACATTGGGAAAATAGAGCAGATAACTTACCTTATAAGTCAGCATATCAAGCGCTGATCATGGCATCAATTATCGAAAAAGAAAGTGGTAAATATGCTGAACATCCACGTATTTCATCGGTATTTGTTAATCGCTTGAACAAACATATGCGTCTACAGACCGATCCCACAGTTATTTATGGTTTAGGTGAAAGGTACCAAGGTGATATAACATACGCTCATTTGCGAGAAAAAACCGCTTATAATACCTATAAAATAAAAGGGTTACCGCCAACACCAATTGCTTTACCTGGGGCTCAAGCTTTAGAAGCTGCATTACACCCTGAGTTGAGCGATTACTTATATTTTGTTAGCAATGGCGCCGGAGAACATATATTTTCCACTAATCTTGCTGATCATAACCGCGCAGTGAATAAATATCAGCGCTAGTAGAGTTAACTTTAATTACACAGTAGATATACAAAAGTAATAGCAATAGAGAATGATATGAATAAAGGTTTTATGGTTGTTTTCGATGGTAGTAATGGCGCTGGTAAAACAACCGTTATTAATGAAGTTGAAAAATATATCGCACAAAAAGGTTTAGATGTAGTTTTAACAAGAGAGCCTGGTGGTACAAACATTGGGGAAAAAATCAGAAATATTATTCTTGATCCCACCACACCAGAAATGTGTGACACAACAGAGCTTATGTTATTTGGTGCCGGTCGAGCACAGCATATACAAGAAAAAATAAAGCCTGCCTTACAAGCAGGGAAAATCGTTATTTCAGATCGTTTTGACGCGGCAACCTTTAGTTTTCAACATTATGCTCGTGGTATTGATTTAACTAACATTATGCAAATTAATGATTTAGCATTAGCAGGCTTTAAACCTGATATGAATGTTATTTTAGACTTAGACCCTGTTGAAGGCTTGAACAGAGTGATGAGTCGTGGTGAAGGGCTTGACCGTTTAGAAGATGAAAAATTAGATTTCTTAGTTAAGGCTAGAAATGGCTACTTAACACAAGCGAAAGAGCAACCAGAGCGTTTTGAAGTGATCGATGCTTCACAATCTAAAGCTGCAGTGTTGAGTGACGTAATTAAAGTTATTGACGCTTTAATTTTAAAACATAGTTAACAATGACTTATTTACACTCAGTTGTTATTGCCTAGTTGAATAAAGTTCGCAGGTGTCAAAATAAAGCTCAAAGCATTCAATAGAAAGTTTTATGGCATATTGAAAGCCATTTATAGATAGTGCAAAGGTTATTTTAAGGTAATAAATGAAAACTTGGTTAGTGACTATTCAACAACAATTATCACGTCAACTTCGCGATAATAAACTTCCGCATGCGTTATTGTTTTCGGGTGTTGAAGGAGCAGGTCAAGAAGAAATAGCCCAGTGGCTTATAAATGTGTTGTTATGTCAAAGTGTTAAGTTAAACCATGTAAGTGGTGAAGGTAAAAGCAACGAAGTTGAGCATAATAATTCAAGTGATTTACAACAAGCGCCTTTTATTTTAGAGCCTTGTGGCCAATGTAAAACATGTAAATTATTTGCAAAAAACAGCTACCCTGATCACCTTACTATTATTTCAGATAAGAAAAATATTGGTGTAGAGTTAATTCGTGACCTCAGTTATTTCTTTGAAAAAACAGCCCATATTGGCTTTATGAAAACAGCGTTGGTGAATCAAGCTGACACTATGACTATATCAGCTGCGAATGCGCTGTTAAAAACACTTGAAGAGCCAACAACCAATAGCTTTATCATCTTAACTACGCATAACAGTGATTTATTATTGCCGACAATTATCAGTCGCTGTCATGAGTTTGAAATTCGGCCTCCGGTTGGCAAGGCGCTTTTGGCTGAATTTGGTCAGCAGGGGGATGATCCCTTTGTAAACCTCAGTCATTTAACTGAATTATCAAACGAAGAGACCGCCGTTGCATTTGTAGCATTTCGTGATAAGGTCAATCAATATTTAACTAGTTTTGAATATCGTGAAGATATACTCAAGACATTGACTGAATATCAATATGGTTATCGATGGTTAGAAAAAGTAATTGTTAACTTGATGCGTAATCAATATGCATGGCCAACTGTTGTAGGTGAAAATAAACATGTTGCTGTAATTAACAAGCAACAATTATGGGATATATATAATTTACTACTACAAGCAAATGCTAAACTAAAAACAGTAGTGCAAGTTAATAAACAGTTTCTGAGTGAAAAGCTACTTGCAGATATTAGCCTTGTTGTACAAAATAATGCGCAAACAGTAGAGGAATAATTTTGGAAAATATCACGCTTGAATTTATTTCAGATCGGGATTTATACCAGTCATATATGCCATTTATGAAAAATGGTGGTTTATTCGTTAGAACGACTGAACAATTTGAGTTAGGTACAGATATTCAGCTATCAGTTACATTGCCTGATTCGTTAGAGTCTTCTGAACTTAAAGGTAAAGTCTCTTGGATAACACCTATAGGTGCACAAAATGGCACACCAGCAGGTATTGGCGTCAGTTTTGTTGAAGACCCAGACAATATACGTAATCAAATCGATAAATCGATTGGTCGATTACTTAATTCAGCTGAACCGACATTATCTATGTAGGTTTTCATCGCTGAACTCACATATTAATTTTATTCTCATATTACTCATTTTATTATGAGTAACTATTCCCATATTAACAAAAGCACAATCGTGCGGAGTATCTCGTGTTTATAGATTCCCATTGTCATTTAGATCGATTAAAGCTCGAAGAGTTTGACAATAATTTAGATAATGTTATTGAAGCTGCACTTGCAGAAAAAGTGAATACCTTATTATGCGTTAGTGTTACCTTGCAAGACTTTCCTGCTATGGCAGAGCAAACGGCTAAATACGATAATGTTTGGTTAACCTGTGGTGCGCATCCACTGAATCAGGAAGATGAAATAAATCCTGAACAATTAAGCACGCTTGCTGATCATCCGCGCGTTATTGCTATTGGCGAAACTGGGCTCGATTATTTTTACGCGCCTGAAACTAAACCCGTACAGTTAGACTCATTTAAAAAGCACGTGCGTGTTGCAAATCAATTAAATAAGCCTTTAATTATTCATACTCGCGATGCTCAAGAAGATACTTTAGCTATATTAAGAGCCGAAAATGCGGAGAAGGTTGGTGGTATTTTACATTGCTTTACTGAAAGCTGGGAGATGGCAGAGCAAGCAATAGCAATGGGTTTTTATATTTCGTTTTCTGGAATTGTTACCTTTAAAAATGCAGCCGCGCTGAGAGAAGTTGCTAAAAAAGTGCCTGCAGACAGATTTTTAATTGAAACAGATTCCCCTTATTTAGCGCCTGTGCCACACCGCGGTAAACAAAATCAACCTGCTTACGTTGTTGAAGTTGCTAAACACCTAGCAAGTATTCGTGGTACATCTGTTGCTGAAATTGCTAAGCAATCAAGTGAAAATTTCCATCGTTTATTTCCACAAACACTTTTAGATTAATTTAGATAAAAAAAATGCCCAAAACTACTGCTAGTTTTGGGCCCAGGGGGTGGCTCACATAGTTGAGCCTGCGCTAATAAAACATTGTAAATTTTCTTCGTTCTTAACCAGCGTATAAAGAAAAATAAAACAAGAATACAGCGAGCATTGAAGTTAAATTCTATCTGTAAATTAAAGTGTAGTGCAGAGAACTATAAAAGCAAAAATTAATTTTTATAATTAGTTTACAATAAGTTATTGTGTAGCGCTTCAGTGCGCATACCGCTTGATTTTAAAAGGCTGGCACTGCATTTCTATGAACTTATTACTGATTGTTGTTTAAAGCGAAACTAGCAGGTATAGAACTTGTGTGTCATGATATTTTTATTAAACCTAAAATTATAAGAGCTAAAAATTGTTAAGTCGTATTTGGAGCGGGTTTTTCATTGTCGCCTTTATTTCTGCAATGGTGCAATGGCTAGTATTCGATCACGTGTTAATTTTTGAAGAAATTGTTAACGCTATTTTTAGTATGTCGAAAGTCACCGTTGAAATTGCCATTGGTTTGATTGGTATTTTAAGTTTTTGGCTAGGCATGATGAAAATCGCAGAGCATGCGGGCATTATCGACAAGCTAGCAAATTTTATTTCACCTTTATTTACGCGTCTTATGCCAAATGTTCCAAAAGGTCACCCAGCAATTGGGTCGATGACGATGAATTTGTCGGCAAATTTTTTAGGCTTAGATAATGCTGCAACGCCGCTTGGATTAAAGGCAATGCAAGACTTACAATCACTTAACCCTGACAAAGTAACCGCGAGTGATGCACAAATTCTTTTCTTGGTATTAAACACTTCAGCAGTAACTTTATTCCCAGTAACGGTATTTATTTATCGCGCTCAACAAGGTGCGCTCAATCCTACCGATGTTTTTATACCTATTTTATTGGCCACTTTTGCTTCAACACTCGCAGGTTTATTTGCTGTGGCATTTGTTCAGAAAATAAAATTATATCAACAAGTTATTTTACTTTACCTAGCTGTGGGTATTGCGATCATTGCCGCCATTGTGGTTTATTTTAGCACCTTAAGTGCGCAGTTATTGGCACAGCAGTCGTCTCTTATGGGCAATTTGTTAATTTTTAGTACACTGATCAGCTTCTTATTATTAGCTTTAAAACGAAAAGTGAATGTTTATGACAGCTTTATAGAGGGCGCGAAGCAGGGCTTTGAAACAAGTATCAAAATAATTCCTTATCTACTCGCTATGCTATGTGCAATAGGCGTATTTAGAGCCAGCGGCAGCTTAGACTTTTTAGTAGATGCAATTCGCCAAGTCGTTCTATTTTTTAATGGTGATACGCGCTTTGTTGATGCTTTACCCACAGCATTTATGAAACCCCTTAGTGGCTCTGGTGCGCGAGCAATGATGGTAGAATCTATGAACACTTATGGCGCCGACTCTTTCGCTGGTCGACTCGCCTCTATAGTGCAAGGCTCAACAGAAACTACTTTTTATGTTTTAGCAGTATACTTTGGCTCTGTGGGTATTCGATATAGCCGCCATGCATTAGCTTGTGGCTTAATTGCCGATTTCGCCGGTATAACCGCAGCCATTGGCGTGTGTTATTGGTTTTTTGGCTAACCTTTCAAGATGATAAATTGTCGACAGTACATTGTTTTGCTGCAATGTGCTGTGAGATTAATATCTTGGCAGTAGTTGTTTAAATCTATTTTACTACAGCCCTTTCTTAATAACTACTCTGCGTAATTATATAGGTCAAAAAGGCCGAATAAGGATAAGCCTGTATTGTACCTGTAACCTTTCATTAATTTATTTATTGTCGACAATTAATGGTTTTTAGCATTGACTAATCGATTTAACACGTTATTATTAGCTCATTACTCTTCAATGTGTCGACAATAATGGCTTTAGATAATCCAACTTCACAAGCAGCGGTTACCACAGCAGATAAAGTTTTCGAACAAATGTTGCATGATATTGTGGAAGGTAATATTCAAGCTGGCAGTAAAATTAGTGAGCCAGAATTAGCCAAAAAATTTCAAATCAGTCGTTCAACCCTTCGTGAAGCCTTAAATCGTTTAGAAAAATGTCACCTTATCGAGCGTAAAGCTAACGTGGGCTCTCGCGTAGTCGAATGTTCAATCTCAGGTCTTTTAGAAATATATATTGTGCGTGAAGCCTTAGAAGGTATGGCTTGCCGTCAAGCAGCACAAAATATGACTGATATTGAGATCTCTGAGATGAGAGCCATGCTTAAGCAGCATGCAACGGCAAAGGCTTTACGTGATGGTATTGCATACTATCAAGAAGAGGGTGATTTAGACTTTCACTATAAAGTTATTCTTGGTAGCCATAATCAACAGTTAATCAACATATTGTGTGGCCAGCTATATCATCTAGTTCGTATGTATCGCTGCCAATTTGGTATGAACAGCCCACGCGCTACTAAAGCATTTGATGAACACTCTCGAATAATTGAAGCGATTGCCGACCGAGATGGCGAATTAGCCGAAATGCTAATGAGGCGTCATATTGCCGCTTCACGTAAAAATATTGAAAACAAAATTGCACAACAGCAATAGCGGTTCTACGCTATTTTACATTACATAACTTGATAATAAAGGACTCAATAATGTCTACATCCGCAAATACATTATCTCCTGGCGCTAAGTTTCGCCAAGCTTTAGCAAACAATAAACCGCTGCAAGTTGTCGGTACTATTAATGCCTATTGCGCAATGATGGCAGAAGAGCTTGGTCATCAAGCTATTTACTTGTCGGGTGGCGGTGTTGCAAACGCATCTTACGGTTTACCTGATTTAGGCATGACATCATTAAATGATGTTATTGCTGATGTGCAGCGAATTACTAGCGCATCAACTTTACCGTTATTGGTTGATATAGATACCGGCTGGGGCGGGGCATTTAATATTGCAAAAACTATTCGCGATATGGAAAAAGCTGGCGCAGCTGCTGTTCATATTGAAGACCAAGTAGCACAAAAACGCTGCGGCCATCGTCCAAACAAAGAAATTGTTTCTACCGAAGAAATGGTAGATAGAATTAAAGCTGCTGTTGATGCTCGCACAGACAAAGATTTTTTCATCATGGCAAGAACCGATGCCTTTGCACAAGAAGGTTTAGAATCGGCACTCGAACGCGCAAAAGCCTATGTAGCTGCTGGTGCTGATGGCATTTTCGCTGAAGCAGTAAAAACTGAAGAACATTACCGTGCTTTCACCGAAGCGCTTGATGTTCCAGTTTTAGCTAATATTACTGAATTTGGTCAAACTGAGCTTTGGAATAAAGAGCAGTTAGGTGAGTGGGGTTGTGCCATGGTGCTTTACCCATTATCGGCATTTAGAGCAATGAACAAGGCTGCTGAGTCAGTATATAAAACCTTGCTAAATGACGGTGACCAAAAAGCAGAAATTGATAACATGCAAACTCGTATGGATTTGTATGATTACTTGGGTTACCACGATTATGAGCAAAAACTTGATGCCTTGTTTACTGAAGGTAAAAACAAGTAATTCATGCTTATAGCTCGAACGTAAATGCAAAAATTAATATACAAAATAAGAAACTAAATTTTAACCATTAACGGCAACTTAACTGCGGTTAACGGACAAGAGGAAAGAATGATGACAGAGAAAAAATTAACAGGTGCAGGTTTACGTGGTCAAAGTGCAGGCGAAACAGCATTATGTACTGTAGGTAAATCAGGCTCAGGCTTAACGTATTGTGGTTACGATGTTGCAGACTTAGCTGAAAATGCCACGTTTGAAGAAGTAGCATATTTACTTTTCAATGGCGAACTGCCTAATGAAAAAGAGTTAGCAGCATACAAAACTGAATTATTTGCTATGCGTGATTTACCACAAGCATTAAAAGAAGTGCTTAAGCTTATTCCAAAAGAAGCTCATCCTATGGATGTAATGCGCACAGGTTGTTCATTTTTAGGTAACTTAGAACCAGAAAATGATTTTAGCGAACAAAACCGTGCCGCTAACCGTTTGTTATCAGCATTTCCTGCCATCATGTGTTACTGGTATAAGTTTTCTCATGACGGCGTAGAAATTGACTGTACGTCAGACGAAGCCTCTTTAGGTGGCCACTTTTTACGTTTACTAAATGGTACAAGCCCGTCAGCACAGCACGAACGTGTTATGGATGTATCATTAATTTTATATGCCGAGCATGAATTTAACGCTTCTACCTTTACAGCACGTGTTTGTGCGTCAACGCTATCTGATATGTTCTCATGTGTTACTGGTGCTATTGGTACCTTGCGTGGTCCATTACACGGTGGCGCAAATGAAGCGGCAATGGATATGATTGAAACCTTTACTTCACCTGCTGATGCCAAAGAAAAAATGGCTGGTATGCTTGAGCGCAAAGAAAAAATTATGGGCTTTGGTCATGCGGTTTACAGCACATCAGACCCTCGTAACGTTATTATCAAAGCGTGGTCTGAAAAACTTGCCGCTGAAAATGGTGATACTTCGTTGTACGATATTTCAGTGGCTTGTGAAGAGTTTATGTGGGATACCAAAAAATTATTTTGTAATGCCGATTTCTTCCATGCTTCTACCTATAACTACATGGGTATTCCAACGAAACTATTTACCCCTATTTTCGTTTGTTCGCGTTTAACAGGTTGGGCTGCTCATGTGATGGAGCAACGTACAAATAACCGTATTATTCGACCTTCTGCAGATTACATTGGTGCAGAGCCACGCAAAGTTCAGCCCATAGCACAAAGGTAAGTCGCACTTAGCATTTACCGACACAAAGCCTTATCAACAAAGATAGGGCTTTGTAATTTATTAAATTACTGAAAAAGTATCGCTTTTATACTTTTCAACTCTGTGGACTAAATTATGAATTATGATTACCGCAAACCTTTACCAGGTTATAAAAATAATGGTCTAACGATAGATTTCTTTGACACCAAAGAAGCTATCGAAACTATCAAGCCCGGCGCTTATAAAACTTTACCTTACACGTCACGTGTACTCGCAGAGCAATTAGTTCGACGCTGCGACCCAGCGATGCTAACGGATGCGTTAAAGCAAATTATCGAAGGTAAACAAGACCTTGATTTCCCTTGGTATCCAGCACGTGTTGTTTGTCATGATATTTTAGGCCAAACAGCTTTAGTTGATTTAGCCGGTCTTCGAGATGCTATTGCAGAACAAGGCGGTGATCCTGCAAAGGTAAACCCGGTTGTTCCAACACAGTTAATTGTTGATCATTCACTCGCGGTAGAAGCCCCAGGTTTTGACAGTGAAGCTTTTGAAAAAAACCGAGCCATTGAAGATCGCCGTAATGAACAACGTTTTCATTTTATCGAATGGACGAAAACTGCTTTTAAAAACGTTGATGTAATTCCTGCGGGTAACGGCATTATGCATCAAATTAATTTAGAAAAAATGTCGCCTGTTATTCAAGCGCGCGATGGCGTCGCCTTTCCTGATACTTGTGTTGGTACTGACTCACATACTCCTCATATTGATGCCTTAGGTGTAATCGCCATTGGTGTTGGTGGCTTAGAAGCTGAAACGGTTATGCTAGGTCGCCCATCGATGATGCGCCTGCCTGATATTATTGGTGTAAAGCTTACAGGTAAACGCCAACCGGGCATTACAGCAACCGATATTGTGCTAGCAATAACTGAGTTTTTGCGTAATCAAAAAGTGGTTTCGGCATATTTAGAGTTCTTCGGTGAAGGCACTAAAAGTTTAACCATTGGTGACCGTGCAACTATCTCAAACATGACCCCAGAATATGGTGCGTCTGCTGGTATGTTCTACATTGATGAGCAAACGATTGATTATTTAAAAATTACCGGTCGTGAACCAGAGCAAGTTGAGTTAGTTGAAACTTACGCAAAACATACCGGTTTATGGGCTGACGACTTAGTTGAAGCACAATATCCGCGTGTAATCGAATTTGATCTATCAACAGTAGGGCGTAATTTAGCGGGTCCTTCTAATCCGCATCGTCGTTTAGCGACCGCTGATTTAGCTTCAAAAGATATCGCGAAAGACTTAGCTGCTTGTAAAGTACAAGAAGCCAACGGTGAAATGCCTGATGGCGCCGTTATTATTGCCGCGATTACGTCTTGTACCAATACCTCTAATCCTCGTAATGTGGTTGCGGCGGGCTTAATAGCTAAAAGAGCCAATGAACTTGGTTTAGTGCGTAAGCCTTGGGTTAAATCATCGTTTGCGCCAGGTTCAAAAGTTGCCAAACTTTATTTAGAAGAAGCTGGTTTGCTGTCTGAAATGGAAAAATTAGGTTTTGGTATTGTTGGTTATGCTTGTACAACTTGTAATGGCATGTCGGGCGCGTTAGACCCTAAAATTCAACAAGAAGTGATAGACCGCGATTTGTATGCTACTGCAGTATTATCAGGTAACCGTAACTTTGATGGCCGAATTCACCCTTATGCTAAACAAGCGTTTTTAGCGTCACCACCATTAGTTGTCGCTTATGCTATCGCCGGTACTATTCGTTTTGACATCGAAAAAGATAGTTTAGGGCAAGACCAAAACGGTAACGATATCACTTTAAAAGATATCTGGCCGAGCGATGAAGAAATTGATGCAATCGTGGCATCAAGTGTTAAACCTGAGCAGTTCAAAAAAATCTATACACCTATGTTTGATTTAGGCGCATTTGAGCCAGCTGAAAGCCCGTTATATGCATGGGACGAAACCAGCACTTATATTCGTCGTCCGCCATATTGGAATAAAGAGGGGGAGGGAGCATTAGCCGGTGAGCGAACCATGAAAGGTATGCGCCCATTAGCGGTGTTAGGTGACAACATTACGACCGATCATTTATCGCCTTCAAATGCTATTCAGTTAAACAGTGCTGCTGGTGCATACTTACATAAAATGGGTTTACCAGAAGCTGATTTTAACTCTTACGCAACGCATCGTGGCGATCACTTAACGGCGCAACGCGCTACCTTTGCTAATCCGAAATTATTTAACGAAATGTGTCGTGATGCGCAAGGGGAAGTTAAACAAGGTTCGCTGGCACGTATAGAGCCTGAAGGCACTGAATCACGTATGTGGGAAGCGATTGAAACCTACATGCAACGTAAACAGCCATTGATTATTATTGCCGGTGCTGATTACGGGCAAGGCTCTTCACGTGATTGGGCAGCAAAAGGCGTTCGTCTAGCGGGTGTTGAAGTTATTGTATCTGAAGGATTTGAACGTATACATCGTACTAACCTTGTCGGTATGGGCGTGCTTCCGCTTGAGTTTGTCAACGGCGAAACACGTCACACCTATAACATTGACGGCACAGAAACTTTTGACGTTGAAGGCACAACAGCGCCTGGCGCGAGTATGACAGTGGTAATGACACGTAAGAATGGTGACATTGTTAATATTCCGGTTAAGTGTCGATTAGATACCGGCGAGGAAGTGTCTGTGTACGCAGCAGGCGGCGTATTACAAAAATTTGCTAACGACTTTCTTGAATCAAGCTTGTAGCAAGTTATTTGAATAATCAGGTTTGTTGCACACCCATTTAAAACAATGAATGTGTGTGCAGCATTTTATTCAAATCAACGCTTAAGTTACTTCGACTATTCAAACAAATTTTAATGGCGCACTACTTAAAACTCATTACTTAAAATTCATTGCTTAAAGGCTAATTGCTTATAAAGCTACGTGGTTAAAAGCCTAAGTGTTAGAAGCTTACGTGTTGAAAACGTAATGCGCCATTGTTCAAAAAGAAAAGGAGAGAGCCGTGTCTCACGCCCCTCAAATCAAAATCCCCGCAACTTATATGCGCGGCGGTACATCAAAAGGTGTATTTTTTAATTTAACCGATTTACCAGAGCGCTGCCAAGTACCTGGAGAAGCGCGCGATAATATGTTGCTGCGTGTTATTGGCAGCCCAGATCCTTACGGTAAGCAAACCGATGGTATGGGCGGTGCAACATCAAGCACCAGTAAAACGGTTATTTTAGCCAAAAGTGAAGTGGCCGATCACGACGTTGATTACTTATTTGGCCAAGTCGCTATTGATAAAGCATTTGTTGATTGGTCAGGCAACTGTGGCAACTTAACCGCTGCCGTTGGCTCATTTGCTATCAATGCTGGTTTAGTTAACCCGTCACGCATCCCCGAAAATGGTGTTTGTATTGTTCGTATTTGGCAAAAAAATATTGCCAAAACGATTATCGCACGTGTTCCTATTACCAACGGCGAAGTACAAGAAACCGGTGATTTTGAACTTGATGGCGTTACCTTTCCTGCCGCTGAAGTGCCGGTAGAGTTTGTTGCACCCGTTGACCCTTCTGAGGCGATGTTTCCAACCGGTAATGTCGTTGATGAACTTGAGGTACCTGCAATTGGAGCCTTCAAAGCAGCAAAATATCAAGTGACCATGATCAACGCGGGTATCCCCACCATTTTCTTAAATGCAGAAGATCTTGGTTATACCGGCACAGAGCTGCAAGACGCCATAAACAATGACGAGGCAGCATTAGCACGCTTCGAAACTATTCGAGCTGCCGGCGCCGTTAAAATGGCGTTGATTAGCGATGTTTCAGAAGCCGCTGCACGCCAACATACCCCGAAAGTGGCTTTTGTTAGCGGCGCTAAAGATTATATAACATCAAGCGGTAAAGCAGTTCTAAGTACAGATATCGACTTGCATGTACGGGCATTATCTATGGGTAAATTACACCATGCCATGATGGGCACAGCCGCCGTAGCTATTGGCGCAGCCGCAGCAATACCAGGCACATTAGTCAATGTAGCCGCTGGCGGTGGTGAACGCGATGCCGTGGTATTTGGTCATCCATCGGGCACACTAAAAGTAGGCGCTCAAGCATCACAAGTTAACGAGCAGTGGACGGTCGATAAAGCGATTATGAGTCGAAGCGCGCGTGTTTTAATGGAAGGTTGGGTGCGTATTCCAGCAGATTCGTTTTGATCGGTGATTTTCGTTTAAGAAAGTGGAAAGTGTGCGGTTGTAGTTGGTGTGATCACTTTGGTGGTTATTTAACAGTCACTATATATTAGCTTTGTATTTATTTTAACGAGTATTGTGTTTATGTTCAGGCTGCATTGATCTCCTGCTTTATTGTAGAAAGGCAGATTTAATCAGCCTTTCTACTTCATGTTATTCAAGGGATGATATAACTTATTAAACCTAAAGTTAAGTTCTGTATATTGACTTGAATAAATATTTAATTGTAGGTTGGCCTTGTCTATGGAAATGTGGATTTGATCTGTCTAATACGCTGCTAGCTTACTAAAGAAAGTTGCACTATTAAGCCTATATGAGAGCTTGGTTTTGACATTATCGAATCCATTAGAGCACGTAAAACCGCTTAAATTTATGCCAAAAACAGCGAAAATTAACAGGCCATTCATCCAAATTTTTATACCCCATAGTAAATTATCTTAAATTTTTATTTATTTTGTTATGCACTAAATTAAACTGTGTTTTTGTACAGTTGGGTGCGATTTCCTGCTTTCACCCAATAAAAAGGAAATATTCTCGTTTATGTCTTTAGCATAACGAGATGTTTTATTAGTAACTTATTGTAGATAGTGAATAAATCAGGTATGTTTTGATTATCGTAAAATATGAAAGAAGGATTTTTTCCTTGTTTAAACAAGGAATTTTTCCTCATAATAAGCTGTTATAAGCCTGAAGCAAGGACGTGATGAAATTCCAAATATCAGATGAAAATTTAAGGCGTAGATTCAGACAACCTGTCTATACATTTTTACAGTTTGTTGTGTTCTCTCTTATCATATTTTATTTTCTCGAAGATGGAACAGATGAAAAGACAATAATCACTATTGCTCTTATTATCTGTTCAATTGTAGGGCCATTGCTAAATTACTTTGGAGCAAGAAAATATGCTTCAATGCATAAAGATCATTTTATTGAAACAAGGCCTGAGGGTTTTATAATCATTGATAAAGAAACGGAAACTATTTTGAAGTGGGATAATATCTCAAAAATAAAAGTTAAAGAAAACGGCAACGGTATTAAATCAATGATTCTTTCCACCCATGGCGGTGCTTCAATGGATTTAAGTAAATATGGTAGTCTCAATAATCTACAAACTGAAATGCGAACTTATGGAAAAAACATAAAGTGGAGTTAACGGCTTATAACAAGTTACTCAAACGGACGCTAAACAGTTGGCTAGCGCTCGTTCCTCGCAATTTTAGCCAACAATTTCGCGCCGCTTAGTAAGGCGTTAGTTGCTAAAGGGATTTATGCGTACTCTTCAAATTTTAGGATTCATATCTGCAGTAGCTGGAATATTATTAACTTATGTTTTCTTGGCTCCAATCGAATCCGATACTTCCGCATCAGCGGCTGGTGGATCAGGAATTGGTCTTATGTTTGTTGTGTTTCCTATCTTGTGCTTCTCCGCTTTAGCATTAATTCCATCATCGATAGCGCTACTAAATACAAAAATTCGGGTTAATAATTACTTTTCAGGTAAGTTCTGGCATTGTTTATGGGGTCTAAATAGTATAATTTCTATATCCTACCTATTTGTTATAATTTATTTTTGTTACCTATTTCTGGTTCAGAGTACTAGCAACTAACAAGCAAATCAACAGGACTAAAAACAGCTGGTTTTGCTCCTGCGTCGCTATTTTACCAGCTATTTTTAGCCCGTTATTTGGGCGTTATGTTTCTAGGTGACTATGAGTTCTTTTCTAACAATGGAATTTTTACCCGAAGTTGATGATTGTTTAAAACTTAGGGTTAGTGGTTCAAGCTTTGGTTTTTCTGGTCAAGCAGATTGCTATGTTAACGAAAGTGAGTTTCTTGCTTTCACTAAATCGCTACAAGGTTTCCCTAAAAAAATGGATCAGTTGTTAACATTTGATTCAGGCAAAAGTAACACACTTTCAAACTTTGAATTAAGTTTTAGTTGTGTAAATAGTTCTGGGCACGTAAAACTAGAAGTTGAAATTACACACATAGAGTCATACGTAAATTCAAAGAATAATCGTTTTAGTTCCTCATTTAGTTTAGTTATCATGCCTTCGGAAATTGATACTTTTCAAAGTAATCTAATATCAGTGACAAACTCAAATAATGTTGGTCAATTGGCTGAGTTGCGTACAGAAACATAACAAGAAATTAAACAAGGACAAAAAATAGTTGGCTTTTTGTTCACTACGTTCACCTATTTTAGCCAACCATTTTTTGCCTGTTAATTGGGCGTTAGCTGGATTTCGAGTATGAAGCTAGTTTTTGATATTGCATTAATCTTTGGAGCTATTTTTTGTTTAGGTCTTTTTATTACTTTTGTATTGTGGTTTAAATTTTTTCCACTTATAAAAAGTATAGATCCAGATTTTTATGAGAAAATTAGATTTAGGCTTAAGCCAAACTTAAGCACACCATATCGAAACTTTATTTTTAAAAGAATTAACAGGACACCCACCTTAAATTGAAATTACTGAACACTGAACTAAACTAAGAAAACCCCACGATATTATCTCAGGTGAGTTATGGCTACGCCAAGGAAACAACAAATCAGTTTAGTAAACACCCCGTATTATCATTGTGTGGCGCGTTGTGTTCGAC
>OJAV01000344.1_pt1 | contig 20236 bp, 20 predicted proteins | sample 1590081 | NCBI WGS metagenome assembly OJAV01 (sample SAMN05416852, study PRJEB24817) | seawater metagenome | isolation source: Sea water | place: Canada:Atlantic | collected 2013-07
TCTACACTAGATCGCTCGTCGGCAGCGTCAGATGTGTATAAGAGACAGGAAATTAACACTGATCAGCTTACCACGCTTGACGAACCACTTGAAATTGAGCTTGAAAAAGGAGCGAAAAACAACCAAAAGCCAAACACAGACGACATAGATAATGACACATCTGCAGAAAGCGAATTAACAACGACAACTGAAGATTTACCCAATTCAGAAACTCAATTAATCACGGCTTTAGACCAGCTTGTTATGATGAAAAAACAGGGTTATTTAGATGAAAATGAATTCAATATAGCTAAAACACGAATATTAAACGAGTTAGCCAATGCCCCCCATACTGACTAACATCGACCGAAAAGCGTCATAAATAATCACTACAAATTGCATGACTTGTATTTAACCGAAAAGCAGCGCAAAATGCTGCCAAATTTTCGTTTTGGGCTGATTCAATGCCAATGCTGTCGAAGTTGCTGTACTTTTTTTTATTGTTAATATCATCAAACCTTTATGCGAATGACTACGGAAACGTCATCGTTAGCCGAGTTACTAATGTTTACGACGGTGATACGTTTCGTGTCGACATTGACCAGTGGCCCGCACTTATCGGTAAAAATGCTCCAATACGGATTAATAATATTGATACTCCAGAACTAAGAGCCAAGTGTGCAAATGAAAAACGATTAGCCTTACTGGCAAAAAAGTTTACCCGAGATAAATTACAACATGGCGATATTATTGAGCTAAAACGCCTTAATCGTGGTAAATATTTCCGCATTACCGCTGATGTATTTATTGATGGGGAAAGCTTAGCGGAAGGTTTATTAGCCGCTGGTTTTGCAAGAGTATATTCAGGAACGGTCAAAAAGCAAAGTTGGTGTCACTGACTGAGTCATTGGAATGAAACGTAATCAAACATTGAAAAAAAACTCAGTATTGAAGCTAGTCACACTTGCCACGATATTATCGCTAATATTAGCCATCACATTAGCCACGGTATTATTGGGCAGTTATGGGGTTAGCATTCAGCACTTTTTAGCAACGTTACTGCCTAATACCCTGCTGGGAGCTCTGACATTCATTCTGCTACTAACGCCAGCTATGGCGATTGGCTTACCTCGACAAGTTGCAGCGTTAAGTGCAGGTTTCTTATTTGGTGCCAGTTATGGCATGTTGTTAGCTACCGTTTCTGCGATTTTAGGCTGCATTTTAACACTAGTATTTGCCCGAAAAATTTTTGCTAACTTGGTTCAACGTCACTACCCACAACCCTTAGCAAAAGTTAGCCATTTTTTTAGTCACGATACATTTTTAAAAGCCCTCATTATTCGACTGTTACCTGCAGGGTCAAATTTTCTCACTAACGTACTTGCAGGCACAGCACGCTCGCCATTTAAGCCTTATGTATTAGGAACAGCTATCGGTTTTTTACCACAAATGACGATATTCTCATTGATGGGGGCGGGATTAAAAGTTGATGGACAGCAGCAATTAATTCTCAGCGCAATATTGTTTATCATCGCCTTGATATTAAGTCATTACCTCTATCGAAAAGCCCGAACTAAGCTCACTCTGCGTTAATCATCATAATTTAGTCAATAAAAAAGAGGCCTAAGCCCCTTTTTTTTATTCAACCATTAACTTATTTTAACGTCAGTAAATGATTGACGAGGTTAATATAATCTTGTTCAAAATTATTTCTATCTAACCCTTGGGCATCTACACGGTATTTGCCGTTAACAATCACAGCAGGAACACCTGTTAATGCACCTTTTTTAGCAAAATAATCTTGCTGTTTTTTCATCACTTTAGCTTTACTAGCGACACCAAAGCTTTTCATTAACTTATCGAATTTATCACCGTCAGCACCATTAAGTACAAAAACATTACGGATATCTTTTTCTGAGGTGAAAACCGCTTTCTGCACATGGATATAATTAAACAGTGCTCCAATAACTTTTTTCTCTACGCCCATTTGATGAGCAACAACGACCGCTTTACTCAACATTTGTTGAATTTTAGGTGATGCTGCACGTAAAAAATCGACATGGTTCATTTCGAACTTAGCATCACCAGGCAATGACGTTTTTAACTTCGCCATAAAAGGTTCAAACTGAAAACAATGTGGGCAATAAAATGAGAAAAACTCACGTACTTCGGGCTTGGTGGTGACTTCTTCACTCACTTTAGTGTAATGCTCGCCTTCAGTGTAAGTTGCTGCGAAAGCAAATACGGGTAATAACATTAAAGCGAATAAACTCACTAATTTTTTCATAAAATTACAATTCCTAATCATTAATAAATCAAAATCAATAGCGCCATGCGTGCTTAATAAGGCAGTAAACTCAGTGGTGGCTGTTGCAATGCTGACATTTGCTCTTTCAACATAAGAATTTGTTGTTCCCAATATTTTTCTGTATTAAACCACGGAAAATTATGAGGAAAAGCAGGATCTTCCCAACGTTTACATAACCATGCCATATAGTTAACTACCCGCATAGTACGCAATGATTCAATTAAAGGCAATTGATTGACCTCAAAGCTGTGAAACTCATCGTAGCCCGTTAATATGGTATCAAGCTGTAATAACTGCTGTTGACGATCGCCACTTAACATCATCCAAATGTCTTGCACTGCGGGTCCCATACGACAATCATCAAGATCAACAAAGTGCGGGCCGGCATCGGTCCATAAAATATTACCGGCATGACAATCGCCATGTAAGCGAATTTGCGACTTAGGCTGATACTGCTTACTCGCAACGGCAATCACTTGCTCTAAAATAGTAAAAAAAGGTAAGGTTAGGCTTGCTGGGACAAAGTCAGAATTTTCAATAATCTGTTGCGCTTGCTGTAGCATTTCTTCACTGTTAAATGTTGGACGTTCAGTAAACTTCTTTTTAGCCGCTACCGCGTGAATTCGCCCTAAGAATCTGCCCATCCATTCTAGTTGGTCTAAATTGTCGACCTCAAAAATGCGACCACCTCGGCAGGGAAATATCGCAAACTGATAACCTTGGTATGAGAACAAAGACTCACCCGATATTTTCAATGGCGCCACCAAAGGCAATTCACTACGCTCTAATTCAAAAGAAAATGCATGTTCCTCCCTGATCTGCGCCTCAGTCCAGCGTTGTGGGCGATAAAACTTAGTCACATATTTAGTTTTATCGATATCATGAAATTGATAAACACGATTCTCATAGCTGTTTAACGCCAGCAAACCACTATCAACGGTTAACCCTGTACTCTCTAAACCATCAAGAATTAAATCTGGCGAAAGCGAACTAAAATCAAATACCGACATTAGCGCTTATTAAAGAAGCGGCTTTCATGTTCAAGCTTGACCTCATCCGTGTCTGAAACTAATTCAATAACAAAACTTATATCTGTCATATAACCTTCTAATTCGTAAGGGTCAACTGAAATACTTATGGGCAGAGTATACACCTTAGCAGCTTTAACAAGTACCTCTTGTTCGCCGTGCCATGTCGTATTATTAATGCCCTTGACGGATAGGCGATAACGATTATCTTTTTGTGATTTATTAAGAATTTTAAGCGTATAGACATTTTCAATATCGCCATTAAAGTTCTCTTTTGCTAATTCATTTCTATCGCGGATAATATCCATTGAAACGGGTACACGGCTCGCCATTTCGAAAATCAATAAACTTGTCATGACGACTAATACAATGGCATAGCCTATTAACTTACCACGAACAAAGTGAACTTTTTTACCTTCCAACTCGTGCTCTGTGGTATACCGTATCAGACCTTTATCGTATTTATACCTTGCCATAACATCATCACAAGCATCGACACAGGCGCCACAGTTAATACATTCATATTGTAATCCGTTGCGGATATCAATACCGGTTGGACAGACCTGCACACACAAATTACAGTCAATACAATCCCCCAAACCGGCAGCCTTAGGATCTTGCTTTCTCGAACGAGGGCCTCGGCTTTCACCACGCTTGGCATCGTAAGAAACGGTTAACGTGTCTTTATCAAACATCGCTGATTGAAAGCGCGCATAAGGACACATGTGCAAACACATAATTTCGCGCATCCAACCCGCATTACCATAAGTACAAAAAGCAAAAAACCAAACCGTTGCTGCTAAGGTAAATGAGGCATTAAAGGTAAAGAAATCTACGAAAACTTCACGCATTGGCGCAAAGTAGCCAGCAAAGGTTAACGCCGTTAAAATAGAAAAGAAGCCCCAGCAAAAATGTTTTAACGCCTTACGCCAAAACTTATTCACATTCATTTTTTGGCTATCGAGGTTTTTACGTTGATTAGCACTACCCTCTATTTTCTCTTCGAACCATATAAAAATAAAGGTCCACACGGTTTGTGGACATAAATAGCCACACCAAACACGCCCCAAGAATGTGGTAACAAAGAACAGTAGAAAAGCGCTAAGAATAAAAAGCCAAGCTAATAAGGTTAAATCTTGTGGCCATAAAGTAACGCTCCACAAGGTAAAACGTTGTTCTGCAATATCAAATAAAATCGCTTGATGTCCGTCATATTGTAACCAAGGTAAAACAGCAAATAATGCTAAAAAGAAAAAATTCATTTTTTGACGTAGCTTTTGAAATATACCTTTTACTTTGCGCACATAGATTTGGTCACGAGGTTTATAAGCATCGTTTTTGGCAGGCTGATGAATTTCAACATTTTTGATCGGAATCTGGTGACTGACTTTAATGTTATTGTCTTTTGATTTCAAAGCGGATCCTTTATTTCAGTAATGCCAACTAATTATAACGGATTAGCATTCATTACCTATCAAAAAAATAGCAAAATATTGCTTTGTTGGTACAAAATTGATTACCCTAGAGCTATTCTCATTAAATTTCGTCCAATAAAGCAATATTGATATGTGTGGTCCAGTAAATAACAACATTTGCTGGTCTATTATTTATATGCACATTTTGATTATAAGGCAGAGTATGAAAAAATTATTGATCTTAATCGTGGCTGGAGCGTTATATTTTCATTTTTACCCGAATGAGAAACTAAACAACTGGTTACTCGAGCAAAAGTCAGTCGTGCTTAGCTACTTTTCTGATGCAACAGATACTCAAGTGCGCTTAAGTCCAACTAAAGTTTATAAGGATATTTCTCGTGACTTCGCGCAATTTAATAGTAAAGAGCAAGCGTACGTTGCTGAAATCACCGACAATAGAGAAACACTAATGAGTTTTTATCAACGTCACTGTGTAAAGAAAAAACAAACGTCAAAGTTACACCGAGATAACTTAATTATAGTTTGTAAAACCATTAGTAATTACAGCAAATATTTCTAATTACCGTTAATATCACACGCCAATGAATGACTAGACGATTACTCAATGACTAATCGTCTACATATCCCGAATCAATTAAGCTGAGAGCTTAGTCAGTAGTTCAGCAAAGTTATTGGCACTGTCTTGCTCTAAAGCATGTTTTTGATCTCGGATCACCCAATAGCCATTAACCATTACATCTAACACCGGATTCTCTCGACTAGCGAAAATCACACTGTCAAGTAAGTGTTTATCGTCATGAGCGTACAAACGTAATTGGCTATCATCTAACACCAAAAAATCAGCTTGTTTACCGACAGCTAAAGCGCCGGTATTACTATTCGTACTTTGCGCGCCACCCACGGCAGCTTTTTGCCATAAATTTGCGCCAACAGATTTTTGCTCACTGCTTGCTAGCAGTGCACGTTGCTGCTTACTTAAACGCTGCGCATACTCAAGCCAACGTAGCTCTTCGATTGGATTGACAGAAATATGACTATCAGAACCAATGGCAAACGTACCACCTTCTGCTAAAAACTCATCGGTAGGGAAAATACCGTCGCCCAAATTTGCTTCTGTTGTTGGACAAATCCCAGCAATTGCCTGACTAGCAATAATCCCCTGGCGCTCTTGTTCATCAATATGTGTTGCGTGAATTAAACACCAATGTTTATCCAAATCAGCATGCTCTAATAACCACTGTACGGGTCGTCGATCATAATGAGCTAGGCAATCTTGTACTTCTTTTTGTTGTTCAGCAATATGAATATGAATAGGTGCTTTATCATCAAGTGCCCTAACATGCTTGACCGCAGCCAACAATGAAGCTTCATCAACAGCACGTAATGAATGCGGCGCAATACCAACATTAGTGTTAGGCTGCAACGAAGCAAGTTCGAAACACTCACTCACTAAGTCATTAAATTGCGCGACCGAATTAATAAAGCGCTTCTGGCCAGTATTTGGCGCCTGCGTATCAAAACCGCTAAATCGATACAGTACTGGCAACAATGTTAACCCTATGCCCGATTTCTTAGCGGCAGCAAAAATAGCTTGTGCCATCGCTGGTAAACTTTCATAATTTTCGCCATTAATATCATGATGAAGATAATGAAACTCAGCAACGCGGGTGTAACCCATTTTCAACATTTCAATATAGAGTTGGCTAGCAATCACTTGTGCGTCGTGTGAGGTTAATTGCCCCAAAAACTTATACATGATATTACGCCAGGTCCAAAAGCTATCTTGTCCTTCGCTGCCTTGCTCACTGAAACCAGCAAAAGCGCGCTGAAAAGCGTGAGAGTGACAATTAACCATGCCTGGAATCACCACCCCTTTTGCGTGTTCAGCACCTTTTAAGCACCCATCACTAATGTCAGTAATTATTCCTTGCTCTATGGTCAAGGTTTTCTCACTAGCCCAACCATCCGCTAGCAGTATTTTTTTAGCAAAAAGCTTCACGATGAGCCTCCATTAATTACGTGTGATTGTGGCAAAATTTATTAAGGTTTTTACCAATGCTTCAAGCTTTGGTTGCACTTGCACTGCTAAGCTTTCATTGTAGGTCATCGCTTGTTCATTCATGTAAGTTCGTTGCGATAACTCTAATTGCACGGCATGAAAATTATCATTAGGCTGACCAAAAGCACGCGTAATATAGCCGCCTTTAAATCGCCCATTACACACCATAGTATATGGTGCATAATCTAAAGCCGTTAAAGCAGAAATAAGTTCTGTGGAGCAACTTTTACCGTCAGCGTTACCAAAATTAAAATCAGGCAATTGCCCTTGAAAAAAACGGGGAACATGTGAGCGAATAGAATGCGCCTCAAGCAATACCGCCTGAGAAAATTCAGCTTTAATTTCCTGCATAGTTGACGCGAGTGCTTGGTGATAAGGCTGCCAATAATTTGTAACACGTGCGTTAATTTGTGCAGCACTGGGTGCCTTTCCTTCTTGGTATAACGGCGATAAATCAAATGCAGTGGTGGGACAAAGTTCAGTATTGTTTGCCCCTGGATATAAATCAACACCGTCTGGGTCACGATTTAGGTCAATCACATAACGATTGTATTTGGGGATTAATATAAATGCGCCTAGCTGCTGTGCAAAGGCATACAAGCGATCCATATACCAGTCAGTGTCTGCAACTTCGCGGCCTTTATCTGTCATAACTGCAGCAATATCGGCAGGTATTTCTTCACCATTATGTGGCATGCTAATGAGCAAAGGCACCGAGCCTTTAATTAAGGTGTAACTGTTTGACATTTAACCCTCTCAAATTGTATATACAACTTCAATAACGGTAATTTAGCACGCAAAATTCAGAACGTGAACTACTTTATCGATATCAGTAAAAATAGTCGTCATTATTAAATAAGTACGCGATTTTATACTATTACTTTGCGATGAAATAATCACTCGACATCGCCAGTCCTATAGCTAATAAACGGCTGATATTAATTACGCTACGCTGGCACTAACCTTAGTAACTTAGTCGCCATCACCTTGAAAGTAATCATTAATACCCCATATATTTTTAAGCAATATTAATTCCAGAAGATTAAATAAGTTAAGGACGATTAATGACAGTATCACTGCGTAAAGTAACAAAAGACAATTATGAAAAAGTGTGTGATCTTGAAGTAGCAAAAACACAAGAAGATTATGTTGCCTGTAATATGTGGTCTCTGGTTGAGGCTATTTACAACACCGAGTACCAAACAAGAGCAATTTATCTCGCTAATGAACCGGTTGGATTTTTTATGTGGGTTAGCGAAACAACGGATAAAATTTCTATTTGGCGCTTTATGATTGATATAAACCATCAAAGAAACGGCATAGGTCGTAAAGCACTTGCCCTTGCTTTAGCAGAGATAAAGCAAGTGTTAACGCTAAAACAAATCGAAATTTGCTATAACCCGACAAACCCAGTAGCTAAAAATTTTTACGCCAGCTTTGGCTTTAACGAGGTCGGCATGGACCAAGATAATGAAGATATGCTGGCAGTAATTACTCTCTAATACTACCAAATATCACTGCTAAATAGCACTGCTAAAATACTAAGGATGTACTGAGTGGATATTTGCTTAAAAGATATCACAAAAGACAATTGGCTCGACATGATCGAGCTAAAAATAACCAAAGAGCAAGAGAACTATGTCGCGTTAAACGCCGAGTCAATTGCCTGCTCTAAGTTCTATGATGATTATGTAAATAAGGGTATTTACCTAGATAATACGGCTATTGGTTTCATGCAATATTTTCCAAATCATTACGAAGGTAAACCAAATGAAATTTACATCGATCAGTTAATGATTGATGTTAACCATCAAGGCCGAGGCTATGGTAAAAAAGCCGTTCAGCTTGTGCTGAGTGAAATAAAAAAAATGCCTCAATACCAAACTATTTCAATTTGTTACGTACAAGGCCATACTGTCATGAAAAAATTCTTTGAAAATTTTGGCTTTGAAGTTATTCAACAAGATGAGTTTGATGAAACCATTATGGTGTTAAAGGTGAATTAAAGCCCTAAAATTAACATGAGAATAAGCAGTAAATCTATTTTTTAGATTGATAAATTCAATATTAATCGATTTACCTGTAGATGAAAAAGCGGATAATTACCTCATAGCAAACAAGCACACCATTTATGATTAAGCAACGGAGTCATTATGTTAGAAAACAAAGAAAAGCAAAAAGTCCCTAATGTGACCTTTACCTTGAGAGCAAACGACGAATGGGCAACACGTAGTAGTGATGAAATTTTTAACAACAAAACCGTCGTGGTTTTTTCACTGCCGGGGGCTTTTACACCCACGTGTTCATCTTCACATTTACCACGTTATAACGAATTAGCACCAACATTATTCGAAAATGGCGTTGATGAAATTATTTGTATGTCAGTGAATGATACTTTTGTGATGAATGCATGGGCACAAGCTCAAGATGCTGACAACATCAGCTTTATTCCTGATGGCAATGGCGAGTTTACCGACGCTATGGGTATGTTAGTTGATAAAGCGGACATTGGTTTTGGTAAGCGCAGCTGGCGTTATGCGATGCTAGTAAAAAATGGCATCATCGAAAAAATGTTTATTGAGCCTGACGTAGCAGGTGACCCATTTGAAGTATCAGATGCTGATACCATGCTAAATCATATCAATCCTTCAGCGTGCCAAACCTCAGCAATCATGGTTTTTAGTAAGCCGACTTGCCCATATTGTAAAAAAGCAAAAGCGCTATTAACTGAAAAAGGCTTAACATTTGAAGAGTTAGAAGTAGGCAAAGACGTGAACTTGACGATGTTTAAAGCTTTAACTAATGCCGATACCGTGCCACAAGTATTTATCGATGGAAAACTTATCGGTGGTAGTGAAGCATTAACTGAACACCTGAGTTAATTTCCCTCAGGATTAATCTACTTTTTGATTAACCATAAAAAGCGACACTCATCCGTCGCTTTTTTGTTAATTCTCTTCTCCATGATAGAATAAAGCTCAAAATCGCTTAGGCCACACATATGGATCACCAACCCTACAACCCATTGCACGGACTGACCTTAAAGACCATCGTCACTGAGCTTGTTGACCATTTTGGTTTTGCATTTCTTGGTAAAGAAATAAAAATTCGTTGTTTTACTGATGATCCCAGTATCAATTCAAGCTTAAAATTTTTGCGAAAAACGCCATGGGCAAGAGAAAAGGTTGAGGCACTTTATATTCAACACAAAAGTAAATTAACTGATGGCCTCTAAGTGACCTGAAAGGCATTAGCATATAGCACAAAAGTATTTATCAATCGGGTAATAAAATGCCATGCTGCTGATATCTAACCACAACAATTGCTAGCAGATGAAAAAGATTAATCACTACATCCTTACTTGGCAGTGCCCTGATACCTCAGGCGTTCTGGCTAAAGTTTCCCAAAGTTTATTTCAACATGGTGCGTTTATTACCGAAACCAGCCAATACAGTGACCCATATACCGAAACATTTTTTTCACGTGTTGCTTTTGATGATCGGGAACTTAAAGTTAGCTTTGAAGCGTTAAGCCAAGCGATTGATTCGCTGGCTAAATCGCTAAATATGCACTATAAAATCAGGGCAAAAGAAAATTTTCCCAACGTCGTTATTGCCGTTTCAAAAGATGATCACTGTTTAGTATCGCTACTGACAAAATTCAAAGCAGGTGCTTTACCGATTAATATCGTTGCCATTACCTCAAATCATCAAAACTGTGAAGCCTTAGCGCAATGGCACAATATTCCATTTCATTACTTACCCGTAACTAAAGAAAATAAAGCGCAACAAGAGCAAGCATTGTTAACTATTTATCAGCAATATCAAGGTGATTTATTGGTGCTTGCCCGTTATATGCAAATATTATCAGATCAGTTATGCATTAGTTTACGTGGTCAAGCGATTAATATTCATCATTCCTTTTTGCCTAGTTTTAAAGGCGCAAAGCCTTATCATCAAGCGCACAAACGCGGGGTGAAAATCATTGGTGCTACCGCACACTATGTTACGGCTGACCTTGATGAAGGACCTATCATTGTGCAAGAAGTCAAACCCATCAATCATACCTTCACCATTGAAAAAATGGTTCATTTGGGGCACGACTTGGAAGCTACAGCGTTATGCCATGCGGTAAAAATGCATGCCGAACAACGTATTTGTTTGAATAAAGATAAAACGGTAATTTTAAGTTAAGCACTGATTAGCGTTTATTTTCCAGCTGTTTTATTACACCAACTCTGCTACATTGGAAGGCAAATATTTTGCCAACATTTGTCTTCCAACATGATCCAATATCAAATTTCTCCTATCAATCCAAATAGTCATTTATTTGAGGTTTTACTGTCATTTAAAAGCACACCAGGCCAAAGCTATACCTTATCTTTACCAGCTTGGTTACCCGGCAGTTATATGATCCGTGATTTTGCCAAGAACATAACCCAAATCAGTGCAATTGGTGGCAAAGAGCAAGCTATCGCATTAACTAAACTTGATAAGCAAACGTGGTCATTGCGAGCCTTTGATGGACAAGTGCAAGTACGCTATCAAGTTTTTGCTTTCGATTTATCCGTTCGTACCGCCTACCTTGACAGCCAACGTGGCTTTTTCAATGGAAGTTCGACGTTTTTACAAGTAGAAGAATTAAGCGAATTAAGCTGCGAGCTGATTATTCAGCCATCAACAGTAGCGGCCCATAATCAATGGCGAGTAGCAACGGGTTTAATGCGCGCAAAAGAAACAGAAAAATTTAAATTTGGCCGATATATCGCTGATAACTATCAACACCTTATTGATTGTCCTGTAGCACTCGGCGCCTTTGACTGCACAGAATTTACCGTTGAAGGTGTCGTACACCACTTAGTGTTTACCAGTAAACATTACGGTGATACTCAACGACTTGCTGATGATATGAGTAAATTGTGCCAACATCATATTAATTTATTTGGTGAAGCGCCTTTTAAAGAGTATTGGTTTATCACCCATTTGCAGGCTCAAGGCTTTGGCGGATTAGAACATAAGAATTCAACCATTTTACAGGCCAGTCGCTTTGACCTGCACAACCCTGAACAAACGACAGCCGACTTAACTGACAACTATAAAACCTTTTTAAGTTTATGTTCTCACGAATATTTCCATGCTTGGAATGTTTGTCGAATTAAGCCCAAAGAGTTTGTGCCTTATAATTTAAAAAAAGAAAGTTACACCAAACAACTATGGGCATTTGAAGGTATTACCTCTTATTATGATGATTTTTCACTTTATCGCACGGGGTTAATTGATTTTGAAAACTACTTAACTATATTGGCGAAAGGTGCAACACGCGTACATCGTGGCACTGGCGAACTTAAGCAAAGTATTACGGCTTCAAGCTTTGACGCCTGGACTAAATTTTATCAACAAGGCCCTGATGCGGTTAATAACATTGTTAGCTACTACGCTAAAGGCGCCTTAATTGCACTATGGTTAGACTTAACGATTCGCAGTAAGTCTAATAATCAATACAGCCTAGATACATTGATGCGAGAATTATGGATCCACTTTGGTCGTACTAGCACAGGCACCACTGAAGAAGATTTTATCAATATTGCAAACCTGCTGTGCGGTGAAGATATTTCATCAGCATTTACACATCATCTATACAGCAGTGAACGTATAGATTTAAGCCATGAATTGGCAAATTATGGTGTTGAGTTACAAAAGCAAAAATTCAAAAAGTTGAACAGTTTAGAAACCACTTCAACAACGCATTATCACGCCTATTTAGGGGCCCAGTATAAAGCCCAAGCACTTGGTTTAACTATCACTCAAGTGCTAGAGAATTCACCTGCAGCACGTGCTGGGCTAGCAGTAAACGATATACTTATCGCTGTTGATAATATCAAAACCACTGAGCAGTCAATACAAGCCATATTTGATCATCTTCCTGCTGATAGTGAACTTACTTGTCATTTCTTTCGCGACGATCAGCTACTTACATCGACTATAAAAACCACTGATTCACCCTTGGCAGGTATTGTTTTGAAAGTCGTTGATAATAATTTAGTAAAAAATTGGCAAGAAATCATAGCCTCTGCGTAGCGAGGTTTTGTAAACTAAAGCGTACGCAATTGCTGACAACATTCAGTGATTAAACTGACGAGAAAATTAGGGTCTATTATCGAGCTATGGTAAAAAATAGCTCATTCGAGATCCGCTTAACTGATAACATAAGTAATAACATTATGATTAATTTAAAACGCTTCCACCATGTGGCTTACCGATGTAAAGATGCAAAAGAAACCGTTGATTGGTATCAAAAACATCTAAACATGGAGCTCACCGTCGCTATCGCAGAAAACGAAGTACCGTCGACGAAAGCACCCGACCCTTACATGCATATATTTTTAGATGCTGGTATGGGCAATGTTTTAGCCTTTTTTGAAATACCTAACTCGCCTGACATGGGCCGTGATGAAAATACCCCACAGTGGGTACAACATATTGCTTTAGAAGTTGAAGATTTAGACGCTTTGGTATCAGCAAAAAAAGACTTACAAGCACATGGCTTAGATGTTTTAGGCCCGGTTAATCATGGCGTATTTAAATCTATTTATTTCTTTGATCCTAACGGTCATCGCCTAGAGTTAGCAACAAATACTGGTACAGTTGAGCAATATGCTGAACTTAAGCGCGTAGCACCATTAATGGTTGAAGAATGGTCGCAAACTAAAAAAGCCCCTACTCATGCCGCTTGGTTGCATCAACAAGACGACTAAGTAACCTGAACTCGGGATAAGTATAATAGCTCAGCAGGTAGAGTTTTAACGACTACCTGCCCTTTCCCACGAGTGACGTAATTGTACGAACTCCCTCCTCCATTCAGTCCTTCCCGATCCAACGCTAAATAAATTATAATCCGCACAACAAATGCGCATAGTAAAGACCTAGTTATCGATTCACCAGCACAGATCACTTAAAGCTTTTATAAAAATGAAATACTGTAATATATTTGCAGTAAAGCTCCGCCCCCTTATTAACGAAGGGCTTCGTAAATAAAAGCTAGATGAAATCGCAGTACATTTGCCATATATCTTGTAAGACATTGACCATTACATAATCAAGACAAAAATTAAATTACATTTGTTAACAAAAATATTACAATTAAAAACAACAGCTTGTCGTTTATTTGTTTTTTGCACAATAAACAAACGAAAAAAATAGCTTGCTGCTTTACTAAACTAACGTAGAGTATGGGGCAGCTACTAAGTAGCACTACACAAAACGGATGATTTTTTGCACGGAAAGCAATAAGCGTTATATAACGCAGAAAATAATTTTTAATACGGATTGTTTACTTATACTCAGGAAGAGTACTGAAATACTTTGTCCAGAAGGACATTAAGGATAACCCTAGAAAGCGTCAGGATGACCGAAAAAAATAAATTAAACACGGAAGTAACTATAATAAGATTGGACACTGTCAAATTAACAGGGACTGTACCAAAAGGCTAGGACAGCCAATTAAGAATCGGAACTAACATTGTTGGCACACGCCACATTCTTCTCCAAAAGCGACGTTATTAACGTCGCTTTTTTTCTTTCTATCGCTGTTTAGCGCGGAATGTCGTAAAATAATAACCATTGTTCATTATTTTAAGTTAATACTATGTCTCGTAATAAAAAATCACGCAAACCGGGCACAGGCTCAATTGGCATCCTTAAAGATGACAAAAAAAAATTAGTAGAACCAAAACCTCGTAGAGCCAAGAAAAAAAATGGCAACGAACCTGGAAATCGCCAAAAAGAAGCGACTGCTAAAGTGCTTAACGGCCCAAACTCTGCAAAAAATAAAGATCCACGTATTGGCAATAAAACGCCTATCGACTTAGGTAAACCTGTTGCAGCAGCGATTAAAAAACAAACAGCAAAACCCGCTAAAAACATTAATGATAACTCACCTATAGCGGCCATTCGAGTGGTTGAGAGTCATGACTCTCTGGAAGATAAATTAAGTCGCATTGAGCAAGATCCTAGATTACTTGAAATACTAGAAAAACAAGATGATGACATTGAATTAACGCCTGAAGATGTTAATTACTACAATGAGCTCATGGAAGCGCACGAAAAAATCACTCAAGAGCTAGGCCTTGATGATGAGGAAGAAGTGGTTGTAGCTAAAAAAATAGCATCTGAAGATGATCTTTGGGACAAATTTGATAGCAGTGATTTATCAAAATTTGAATAGGTAGATTTAATGTTATCAAATCCATGGATATACCTAGCTTTATTCGGCATTGTGATTATTGGCGTACTTGCCGCAGTAGCAACTAAACTACTACGCCAATTAAAACAGCAAACATTTGAGCAAGAGCAAAAAAAAGCAGCGCAACAACAAGCGCTGCAGCAACATGATAAAAAAATTATCGCCAGTGTTATTATTATTGTCCGTGCAATGAAAGAACAACAATGTGACCTAGCAGAAGGCTGCTGGCGCTTAAGCGTCTTGCTTGATTCATTAAAGCTAAGCCAAGAACTTAATATGCAATTTCCGACGGTATTTAAGTTTTATGAAGCTATCAAGCACATGCCAATTCTTGCTGAGCGTAAAAAATTAGATAAAAAAACCCGTATGAAACTTGATTTTGAACGCATGAAGCTTGAGGCTGAGTTAGCAGAAGGTATTCGTCAAGATATCGAACTACTACACCAATATGCTAACGAGCGTAATGCTATGTTAAGTGAATAGCTGGCTAATGTTGACTAACATGCGTAATCAGCCAAGCTAAAAACACCGTAACTTATTGTATTAAAAGTACAATACAAAACTTAATTGACATAAGTCACAATAAAGCCGCCAGCATTGCGCTTGATCAATGTTTGCGCGGCTAGTTTATCTATAATAGCGTCAAATGGATAAACGGGAAAACTCATGCAAGCAACGCAATTTTTTGATAACGCACTATTAAGAAAATATAACACTAGTGGTCCGCGATATACCTCGTATCCAACGGCATTAGAGTTCCATGACCAATTCAAACATGAGCATCTAGTGCAAGCCATTGAAGCCTCGCCAAACCGTGAGTTATCTTTGTATGTGCACATACCGTTTTGTCATAGTCTTTGTTATTACTGTGGTTGCAATAAAGTTATCACCCGCCATCGTGACAAAGCCGATACCTACCTTGAGTTTCTTGCGCAAGAAATAGCTTCTAAAGCGTCATTATTTAAAAACTATACCGTTAAACAATTACATTGGGGTGGTGGTACGCCAAGTTTTTTACGACACGAACAAATTACTAAGTTAGTTGAGCTGCTAAAAGAAAAATTTAGCTTTGCAGAACAAGTAGAAATGAGTATCGAAATTGATCCTCGTGAAATTGAAATGAGCCTTGCAGAGCATCTTTATAGTTTAGGTTTCAACCGATTGAGCATTGGCGTACAAGACATCGATGAAAAAGTTCAGCAAACCATTAATCGCGTGCAATCTACCGAGTTTATTGAAAACTTTATCGCTCATGCAAAAAAAGTCGGCTTCAAATCCATTAATATCGACTTAATTTACGGCCTACCACATCAAAATATTGATACCTTTACCCGCACGTTAAACAAAGCGCATGAAATGGATGTTGATCGCATCTCATTGTTTAGTTATGCCCATATTCCGTCACGCTTTGCCGCTCAACGTAAATTGCGAGATGAATGGTTACCGAGTGTCGATGAAAAGTTTGCTTTAATGAAGCTTGCCATTGAAACGCTGTGCGGTTTTGGTTACGATTTTATCGGTATGGATCACTTCGCTAAACCTGAAGATGAATTATCCATCGCGCAAAAGTCGGGTAATTTACATCGAAACTTTCAAGGTTATACCACCAAAGGTGGATGTGATCTTTTAGGTTTAGGTGTGTCATCCATTAGTGCCATTGGCAACAGTTTTAGCCAAAATACTAAAGAGCTACAAGACTATTACAAAGCCATTGATACACAAGGGCACGCTCACGTAAAAGGCGTGAGTTTATCTAACGACGATATTATACGCGGAGAAGTTATCCGCGAACTCATGTGTAATCTTTATCTCGACAAAAATAAAATCAACGAAAAATTTGCCATTAATTTTGATGAATATTTTGCTGAAGATCTACCACTGCTACAAACCTTTATTAACGATGGCTTACTCAATAACACCACTGATGAGATCAAGGTAGCGCAAAAAGCGAGATTACTTATACGCAATATTTGTATGAGCTTTGACGCCTACATGAAGCAACACTTAAACAAACAACGCTTTTCTCGTGTGATATAAATAATTGATATTTAAATGATAAAATTAACTTTGTGTAAATTTCAAACAAAAATTGCTACAAGTCATCTTGAAACTTCATAAATCTAATCACCTATAACACCTAATACAAAACGCTCATCGGCACTGTAAAAACATAACTCGGTGCCGTTTTCGTTACTTTCTTCTTTGGCCAGATCAACCCACTGATAGTAAACATTACGATGGACTTTAGCGGGTAAATTTCGTCTAACGGTAACATATAAACCATCATCGTCAGCCAGTGATAACGGGTGTTCCGTATTTAAAGTAAAACAATCACCTAAGTTCGTTGTAACCTGCATGTGCTTTTTTTCTTCATCAAGCCATTGCCACTGGGTGATCAAAAATGGCGCATCTTCAACCACAATGCCTATCTTTTCGACGGGAGTAACTAAGAAGTATTTATCTGCTTCTTTTTTTAACACCGAAGCGAAAAGCTTTACCAAAGATAAACGTTTAAACACCGTGCCGTTATAAAACCAACTGCCATCTGACTTTATAACCAGATCGATGTCACCACAAAAAGGGGGATCCCATAACTCAACCGGAGGCATTTTTGTTTCATTACCTAATGTAGAATCAGAAAGTTGTGCTGAAATTTTTTCGAGTGACATAATATTTATCTTAATAAAATAACCTGACTTAATATTAGCAAGTTAACCGAAGAAGCTGAAATAACAAAATAATTAACTATTTTAAAGGCATTTAGTTAAAGTTGAATACTGTCTAGAGTTTTTAGAAACTTGTGTTACGCTCAATATAAGGGAAATCTTTGAGCTCCAGGAGGTAAAACACATACGAACCTATCAGTTATGCATAACACTGAGCTGTTCGAACTTAAGGTAGCCCTATATGTACAAATTTAAAAAAATTAACCATAAGCTAATTTTTTCCTTTCTTTGCCTTTCTCTACTCCCGCTTATTATTTTTGCATTTTTTAGCATCAACATGGCAAAAACGTCCATTCAACAACAAGCATTTAATCAGTTAGAGTCGATAAAAATCATAAAAAAAACACAATTGAAAAACTATATTTCTGCTCTTAAATCTAGCCTACTGATACTCGATAGTGACCCTTCTGCAGCAATAGCACTACAAAAATTTTCTACTGCAATATCAAACGGAGGGATAAATAGTACTGGCTGGAAACAGCTTGAGCAAGAATACGGCAAACACCTCAACAGTATCAATAAAGTTAATGGTTGGTATGATTTATTCTTAATTGATTTACAAGGAAATATTGTTTTTAGCGCTGCGAAAGAATCTGATTTAGGCATGAATATTAGTAATTCAATACTTGCTAAAAGCAGCATAAATGACGCGTTTATCAAAGCTCAACGTAGCGATATTGGCACGCTGGCCATTAGTGATTTTAAGCCTTATCCACCATCAAATAACGAACCTGCCGCTTTTATCATGGCGAAAAAATCTGATATTAATGGTACCCATATCGGCTATATTGCTCTGCAATTTCCAACGAATAAAGTGAATGAAATCATGCAACAGCGCGATGGCATGGGTGACACAGGTGAAACCTACTTAGTTGGACAAGACAAGCGAATGCGTTCAGATTCATTTCTAGACCCTAAAGGTCATTCTCTTCTCGCTTCATTTGCAGGTACGATTGCTGAAAATGGCGTTGACACCCTAGCCGTAACGCGCGCATTTCAAGGGGAATCTGCCAGCGCAATAATTGCTGATTACAATGGTAACTCTGTGTTGTCTTCATTTACTACCTTCGATCTTGGTTCATTTCAGTGGGCTTTAATCGCTGAGATTGATGAATCTGAAGCTTTCGCGACGGCAAATGCATTAATTAAAATATCGACAGTCATCATTATCATTGCATCCATCATTATTACCTTAACTGGCTTATTCATTGCTAAAAACATTAGTGTGCCTATCGTATTATCTGTTGAAGCAGCACAACACGTTTCATCGGGTGATTTAAGCCAAACCATTGAGGTAAATCAAAGCGACGAGCTAGGTTTATTGCAGCAAGCTATGCGCGATATGATCATCCGATTAAAAGGTATGATTGAACATATTTCCGCTTCTGCCGAGCAGCAAGCAGCGGCATCACAAGAGCTCTCTAGCATTACCGAACAGACTAATCAAAATGTTAGACGACAGCACCAAGCGACAGACCAAGTTGCTACCGCGATTAATGAAATGAGCGCCTCTATTGATGAAGTAACGAGCAGAACATCAGAAGCATCAGATGCTGCGGATCACTCTAAGCAACTTGTTAATACTAGCTCATCAGCAGTCAATGAAACCATCACACAAATAAAAAAACTTTCAGAAGGCATACTCGAGTCAAAAAACTTAATAGATGAAGTGCAAGAAGGCACGGCAAATATTGTCAATATTCTCGTCGTAATCAAAGGTATTGCTGATCAAACTAATTTACTTGCACTCAATGCCGCCATCGAAGCCGCTCGCGCCGGTGAACAAGGTAGAGGATTTGCAGTTGTTGCCGATGAAGTTAGAACACTTGCACAAAATACACAAAACTCGACCGTTGAAATAGAGACCATGATCCAGTCATTAGAAAGCAAGGTAAGTAAAGCTACCGCGTCAATGAATATTGGCAGTGAACAAGCGCAAGATATTGTTCATAAAACGCATAAAGTGACGGAGTCGCTATCTGAAGTCGAAGCATCTGTTGCTCTTATTTCCGACATGAATATTCAAATTTCTACCGCCACTCAACAACAAAGTGAAGTTGCACGTGATATTAGTCAACAAGTGGTACAGATCAGTGATATTTCGGTTGAAACTGGCGATGGCGCTAAAGAGATTTCTGCAGCAAGTGATGAATTAGCAAAACTTGCCGCCGACTTATCTGACCAAGTAAATACATTTAAGATTTAGCCGTCATAGTGCTAATCGACAACTTCTCTACAGAACGTTTACAACAAAAGCGCAATTCGGTGCTAGCATGACTCGATATTATCCATCGTTCGTAATAAATTAATGAAAAAATCAACTAAAAGCACAGATTTTTCTTGTCAATCTACGCATAAATGCAATATACTCCTCGCGCCTTACCACAAGGCGTTTCAAGTAAGTTCAGTGGTGGCTATAGCTCAGTTGGTAGAGCCCCGGATTGTGATTCCGGTTGTCG
>OJAV01000348.1_pt1 | contig 20198 bp, 19 predicted proteins | sample 1590081 | NCBI WGS metagenome assembly OJAV01 (sample SAMN05416852, study PRJEB24817) | seawater metagenome | isolation source: Sea water | place: Canada:Atlantic | collected 2013-07
ATGTCGCGAACATGCTTGAAGAGCAAGGGCGCGCTGAAATTCCTGGCATGGTGCAGTGCTGGTTTGATATGAAATACGAGATGTTCCCAAGTTCTTTATTACTGCGCTTTCAGTTTGAAGATGAACAATCCTTAGCCGCCGCGGAACCGGAATTATTAAAATGGCGAAAGCGATTAAGCGCCGCCATGGTGAAAAAAGGGGTTATTCTAAAAGATATGCGAAGACACCTGGTCTTTACTGTAGAAGGGCCTGATGATTAAATCAGGTTTGCGTTTTTTGTGCGGGTCACATTGCATTAGCCCCCTTCATTTTTAGCCTAAATTGAAGCCAAACTTCCTATACAACGTTAATCATAACCTTCCCCGTTTTTTGCAGTCCTGACGATATTTGATCAATATCAAACGATACTTTATCGGCATCCGCTATATTAAGTACTTTATAGTCACTACGCTGAGCATCATTGAATGGAATTTAAAGATTATTATCAGATCCTTGGTGTTAAAGAAGATGCTGATTTAAAGGAAATAAAAAAAGCCTATCGTAAGCTTGCCCTAAAGCTGCACCCAGATATGCAGCCTGACAGTAATTCCGATGAAGAATTTAAAGAATTAGTTGAAGCTTATGAGGTGCTTAAAGATCCGCAGCGCAGAGCTGAATATGACGAATTGAAAAAATATGGTGCTACTTCACACGATAATTTTCAACCGCCACCAGGCTGGCAGAGCAATAATGATTTCAATGGTGCTCACACTGGCGGGGACTTTTCAGACTTTTTTAATTCCGTATTTGGCGGTGGTTTTAATCAGGGGCCGCGTAGTCATCAAGCAGATGATTTTTCAGGGTTTAGCAATCACGGCCAAGATGCTGAGATTGAAGTGCCAGTATTCCTTGAAGATTTGTTTTCAGAAGCGCCAAAAACAATTCAGTTTTCGGTACCATCACTAGAAAACGGCCAGATAAAACACGTCAATAAAACCCTTAAAGTTAAAATACCAGTCGGCGTGGTTGACTCAGAGCGGATTAGGCTTAAAGGCCAGGGTGGCAAAGGGCAGGGGCAAGGTAGAGATGGCGATCTCTATTTACACATACGTTTAGTACCGCACCCATTGTTTGATGTTGAAGGGCATAACCTTGTTCTAACTGTACCTGTTTTACCGTGGGAAGCAGCACTGGGATGCAAGGTTGAAGTGCCAACGTTGACCGGCAAAATTAGTTTAAATATCAAGCCAAATAGTCAAACAGGCCAAAAATTACGGGTTAAGGGTAAAGGGCTTAAAATGAAAACCGGCGTTGGCGATATGATTGCAGTTTTAAAAATCGTTATACCAAACACATCCAGTGATGAAGACAACGTATTATGGCAACAACTAGCGGAATTAAAACACGACGACCCTCGCTCACAATGGAGTAAAGAAAATGGTTGATACGCTGCTAGTAATATCATTCGAAGAACTTTGCCAAGTTGAACGGTTAAACCAAGAATTGATAGTTGAAGTTATTGATTACGGGATAGCTGAACCTGTTTCTGGCGACGATAAGAACGACTGGATGTTCGATACCAGCAGTGTTCGTTGGGTCAAAAAAGCCATAACGCTATATTCTCAATTAGAGTTGGATTGGGTAGCGGTAGCGATGATTGTTGAGTTACTGAAACAAAAAGAAAAGCTGACGGAAGAAAATGAATATCTTCACCGTCGGCTAACGCGGTTTTAACCTGTTTTTACGTTTGTAGTGCTTCATGGTTTGCCATTTTTTCTGTAAGCCACTCACAGAAATGCGCTATGCGTTGTTGTTTTGGTGAGTTCTTTAGATATACAAAATGAGATTTCCAGCGCACTGGATGGGGAATATCAATGGGTACCACCAATTGCTCTGATTTCAAATACTGACCAATCATAACATCAGAAGCTAACATAACACCCTGGCCTGCCAGTGCTGCGCTAACGGCAAGATCGCTCGAAGATACCACCGTCTTTCTTAGTATCTTATTTGAAAGATTAATTTTGCTGTGTTCAAAGTATGCTTCCCAACTTGCTTTCTCTTCTCCTGCAAGTGCGAGTAGGCGTGCCCCCAACATGTCTTTAACGCTATGCAGCTGCATTTGAGTTTGAAACTCAGGGGAGCAGGCGGGCACTACGCCATTTTCACCGAACCTTTGTACAATAAGGCTGTCATCCTTGGCCGCTGTGCTAGAGGTTGAGAAGCGAATGGCGATATCAATATCACCTTTATGTAAGCTTTCAATGCGATTAGATGCTTGAATATTAATATTTATGGTGGGGTACTGATTAAAAAACTCGAATAAGTTGGGCATAAGCCACAATGCACAAAAAGCCTGAGTGGAGGTAACGGTTAAACTGCCTTCCAAGGGCTCTTCATGTACTTGATTCAAACCACTTACGATTTCACTAAAGCCTTTCTCACAGGATGCATAAAGGGTTCTGCCCGGCCCAGTTAGCAGCATTTTTCGAGCTTGCCTACGAAATAAGCTTACCCCTAAATTAGACTCTAGCTGCCGCATTTGTTGGCTTACCGCGGCTTGCGAGATATACAGCTCTTCTGCCGCTTTGCTGTAGCTTTGATGCCGGGCGGCTACTTCAAAACAAAGCAGGTTATTCAGCCATCGTAATCGTTTGTCCATTAATCATTATTATATAAGTTCAGCTTATCTTTTAAGTTAGTTTTTATCGTTAGTGAAGTAAAGGGTTAATCGCGACACTTACGTTACCGAATGAGGAAAAACTTACGAATTTATGTCGAAAAGGGATTGGCGAAATGAACATGAAAACGAGCAGGTTTGGCGCATGCTTTAGCGCGATAAAAATCAACATGACTAAATTTGTGATTGGTAATTCTCGCGCTGGCAGCACACGTTCAATCGTGGGTGAACAGCCTATAATGGCTAATAAAGAAATGTCAGAAGAAAACAATGGAAGTGGTACTAAAAAAAGTATGTTGTCAGAAATGGGAGATAAGTTGTGCTTATCAAAGTGGAGTGCATTTAAGTGAGGGTATTTAAGAGAGTGTTTAGGCTTTTCTCAATGATTTAAAAACCAAAAATTGAGGCAGAAATGTTTAAAAAGGTGAGCCTGGAATTTTATTAGATTAAAAACTTTCACAACAGGGTTCCCACTTACACTATTTCTTCTACCAAATTGGTCAATGTCGCTATGTAGCTTTCTTGTTTTAAACGGGTAAGGCTTAATACCTAAAGCTTTTATTTTATCTACTGCTAACCATTGAAGTTCAACGTCCAAGGGCCTAGAAAAAGATTCTGTATATTTTAGCAACTTTTCAGCGCCACTATAGGAAATGACTTGTGCAGAAGCGCCAATAGGTAATTTATTATATTTGACCACAGAAACACCTTCAGACATGAAGACGGTTGTCGCAGAACGTTTCTCATGTACTTCGTTAAGGTTTATGTAGTCCCAAGGCTCGTTGATTTTATCTATTACTTTATCTAGTTGTTGAAAGCTATGCTCGAACATCACATCGTCTTCTAGTACTACGGCGAACGCTAGCTTGTGCTCGACAATAAAAGACCAGGCTTTTCTGTGGCTAAGAAAGCAGCCGATTTCCCCTAAGGTTAATTTTTTATAGTAATTTAGCTTGTTAGCACGCTTTGAATATCCTTGGTGCATAACATTATCTGACGAGCCTTTAATTGCCGTTATGACTGAAAATTCAGCTGAATAGTGTTTTGCGCTCTGCGTAAACAAGTTGAGTCGGTCGATGGACTCCGGCAAGTTAATTAGTAGTATTTTCACTTGGATATATATATAGAAGAATCATAACCAATCATGTTATTAGGTATTTATTGCAACATTATGTCGGCCAGAACAGCATCTAACGGCTATCTATTCGGCACCGTTAGAAAAATTACAAATGCTTTTCAATTTCCACTTCTATACATTCGCTCTTGCCAGCGCTTTCGATAGTTAGCCAAATTTGGCCATCTTGCACCGTTACTTGCATTTGCATTGAACGGTCTACGGCATTAGCTAACGAGGTAGAAAGGCTTTCTGGCAAGGTGAAAACCGATAAGTTCTTTCTTGTGCGTAGGCTGTTTTGTTCTTTCTTCCACCAAGCATCGAAGCTGTTATCTGCGTAAGCATAAATCATCATCTGCTGGCTTTGATTGCAGCCTTTTTTAATGCGTTGTTCGGACGGTTGGCCCAACTCAATCCACAGTTCTATTACGTCGCTGAAGTCCTTTTGCCAAATGTCTGGCACTTCGTCGTCAGATAACCCTTTTGTAAACTGCAGCTGTTCATGAGCATTCACAATAAAAGCAACAATACGAAGCATCATACGTGCATCGTTTTCAGAGGGATGACGAGCAATCGTTAAATTGTGCTCATTGTAGTAATTGCGATCCATATCGGTAATTGATATATCCGCTTTAAAAATGGTTGCTTTAAGAGCCATGGTAATCCTGAGTATTTTGCTGAGCGCGTTATGTAAGGCCTAACGCTAGTCTTATTAATCTTTATACTTATCTTTATGTAGCGCCCGCACTATTGTTATTTGGTGCTAGCACTTTTAGGTAGCGTTTTTATGCAAGTATACGAATTGGGCGGCGCGGTGTTACTGCGACACGGTGATACTGCGACACGGTGTAACTGAGACTCGGTGTAACTGATACACGATGTAACTGAGATTATATGCCGCGCATATTTGCCGCGTAGAGTAACAGATATTAGGGATAACAGGTATTAAGGCCTAGCACCTTCATCTAAAATCTCGCTAACAACGGCTTTCACATCCGCATATCTGCAAAACTCGCAGCTGCCAAACCCTGCAACTTGCCTTACTTTTAAACGGGTAAATAAAGGCATGGTCATGGCGGTTAAAAAACGGCAATAGATAGATTCAGTGATAGTTTCGTTAAACTTACCTTCAAGGTGTGTATTAAGGGCTGCCATCGCGTGGGCTACTTGTTCTTTATCTGGCTGGGGGATAGGCGTTGAATAGTCTAATTTGGCCACTTTACCATTGCACACACTGCAGTGGCCGCATTCTTTTGGCGCCTGTTGGTCATCAAAATATGCCGATAAGTTATAGTTTAAACAGGTACTAAGCTCGAAGAACCGTACCAAGGCAGCAATACGTTTTACTTCTTTACGTTCATTTTCAGCAAAATAGTGGGCGAGGCTATTGGGTAAATCATCTGCTAACAGTGCGTGCTGATTAACCTCATATACATCGGTAATTAACCGCGACGCTAGCTCGATATGATTGTGTTCGTGTAAATATTCTAATGCCGTTACTACTCTTGCGCGTTCAGCCCCGTAGTGCTCAAAAATACTGTCGAAATTCACTACGCCCCATACTTTTTTCATATCGGTATGGGTGAAGACGGCGTTTAGAAAATCGCTTCGCTCTTTGCTAAATAGGTTGAGAATGTCGGCTTTGTCGGTATTAAAACGGTATTTGAACTCAGCAAAATAGGCGTATAAAGGGCGAATAACCTTGGCGAGTTCTAGTTGTACTAGCAAGGTTTTAAGCGGTAGCTGACGAATATTGCTTAAGGTCGACAAGCTATTTATTTGGGTTTCCCATTGATACGTACCGCCACTTGCGCCGCCGTGTGAGGCACTAGTACTTTGCTCAGGAGCTTGACTGGCAATGTCTTTAATTACCCGTTCAATAGCGGATTTGTCTGGCGTATCGCCATAAACAAAGTTTTCAATAGTCACTAGGCCATCTAGGTTGGCCAGCACAGTGCAGTTTGCGTTTTGTCCGTCGCGGCCACCTCGACCAATTTCTTGGCTGTAGTTCTCGATAGACTTGGGTAAGTCGTAATGTACAACAAAACGAATATCAGATTTATCAATGCCCATGCCAAAAGCAATAGTGGCCACTACCACTTGTAGCTTGTTCACCATGAAATCTTGTTGAATGTTTTGGCGAATATCGCTGTCTAGTCCGGCATGATAAGCGCTTGCTGCGACCCCATTTTGTTTTAAAAACCGTGCGACTTGTTCGGCGGTTTGTTGCAACGTTACATATACAATACCCGCGCATACAATACCCGCGCCTTGCTGGCGCTGAAGTTCTTCCAGTAAGGCTTGGTTTTTATTCTTCTCAACAACCGGCAGTACATTCAAATTAAGGTTGGGCCGATAGAATCCCGTTTGAACAATATTATCTGTCGCAATATTAAACCGACGTGCCATATCAAGCTTCACTTTTTTAGTGGCCGTCGCAGTCAGCAGTAACACTAAGGGAATGTTTAATTCTTGCTGATAGGCTGGTAGTTTCAAGTAATCAGGACGAAAGTTGTGCCCCCATTCAGAGATACAGTGGGCTTCATCAATTACTAACATTGAAACTTGAATCGACTCTATAAACTGCCTAAAACGTTCGTTCTTAAAGCGCTCTACCGACACCATGAGTATTTTGCATTCACCAGAACGTACGTCGTTCATGACTTGCTTATTTTGTTCAGCGGTTAGTGTTGAATCGATGCTGGCGGCAGCTATGCCTTTACTATGTAAAAAGGCGAGCTGATCTTTCATCAATGCCAACAACGGCGACACTACTAAGGTTAGATGTGGTAGTTGTGTTGCTACAAATTGATAGCACAGCGACTTACCTGAACCCGTGGGAAATATGGCAAGTGATGAGCGCTGATTAAGCAGACTATCTACAACCTCTTGCTGACCACTACGAAACGATGGAAATCCAAAGAGGGTTTGTAACAATGAAGAGTAGTCTGTGGTCATTAAGCTGCACATTCCTGTATTTGATTAGGGGTATGATACCGCATTAGAAGATGGGTTTGTTGCTACGACTTTGATTCGTTCACTTTACCTGTTGGTTCCGTCCTACCATGATTTCAGTGCATCCAAACTAAGTAAGTTTGCTAACGAAATAAATGACACGGCTGACAGAGTTAACCAAAAAGAAAATGGTGGTTTAAGCGATGCGAGCTAGGCGTAAACGCGTATATTTATAACCACAGTATAAATTAAGAGCGCAAAAAGTGTGCAGCATGATTAAATTGCGCTCAAATCTGGTGCAAAATGGTACGCGTGTCCTATTTTTGCTGTTGGTTTTTATTGTCCGAATCGGGAATATTTCCGCTTTCAATCAACTGAATTGCAGTATCGTAAATCATAATTATTACATCTTCACAATCTTGGTTATAAGACTTTTTAAAACCAATAAACATGGTATGCCCTTCGATAATTGAAGAAATAAATAACGCGATTAGCTGACATTGTTTTTCACTAAGTGAGGGGTTTATTTCAAGGGCTATATCTTGGTATATCTTGCGATAAACTTCATACATATTTTGCATCAAACCATCTACGTATGCATCGTGATTTGACAGTGACCATATTTCAGGAAAGAAAACTGTTGTATCTCTGGTTTGCAAATCTCTCGTCACAAATTCAATGACACTTTTTAGACAGTCCTTCGGGCCAGGGGCTTTGTTTCTAAGTTCCCCAAGCTGAAGTATGTACACACTAATAACTTCATCAAGCATTGCCGAAACAAGCTCTTCCCGAGTTGCAAAATGGTGCTGTAAATTACCCGGTGATATACCTACTTTTTTCGCAACCTTGCGTATAGAAAAATTATGATACCCCTCATCAATCAGTAATTTTCTTGCTGCTTCTAAAATTTGTTTCTGACGTTCTAACCCAGCTTTATAGGGACCTCGTTTTGGCATGTTTTTCCTTGGTCTTTGTATCTCGATAATCGCCACTAATGGGCCTAATAAATTTACCTGCCTAGTCGCGTTCGATTATACGTGAATATGCTCCTACTTACATACTATTTACAACTCAATATAGTTCACCTGTACCAATTTGGCTTGGAAGTTGCTCAGTCGTAATTGAAACGCATAAAAATTATAACTTGAAACTGGGGGAAGAACATGAGGATAAGTAATATTGCACTCGCGCTTGCTTTAGGGGGAGTTACGCAACAATTCGCCTTTGCACAGCAAGTATTCGAAGAAATAAGCGTGGTAGCTCAAAAGCGAGAACAGAGCGTTCAAGACGTCGGGATAGCCATTACAGCACTATCAGGTGAGCAACTTGACGCTTTGGGCTTCGATAACGCTCAACAAGTTACGGCGATGGCGCCAGGTGTACAAACAGTTCAACCTAACGGTGAAGCTAATTATTCTGTAGGTATTCGAGGCGTAACAAATTCCGATTTTACCACAAATGTAGAAAGCCCTGTCGCGCTGTATGTTGATGAAGTTTATATCAGCCAAATGTCTGGTGCTGGGTTCAGCCTATTCGACCTCGAACGCGTAGAAATACTTCGCGGCCCTCAGGGAACGTTATTCGGTCGAAATGCTACAGGTGGTTTGGTGCATTACATAACTCGAAAGCCTACCCAAGAACTTGATGCTTATGCAAAAATCACATTTGGCGATTACAATCAGAAAAAATTTGAGGGGGCTATTGGTACTGGCCTGACTGAAAATTTGTCTACCCGCGTTTCTGTCAATATCAACAAAGCGGATGGGTATATTACCAATCGTTACACTGGCAATGATCTTAATAACGCAGATGATAAAACAGCGCGTATACAGTTTCTCTATTCGGCCAGCAGTGATTTTGAAGCGTTATTTAATTTTCGTTACGCTGAACAAAATATCGATACTGGTTTTTTTGAAAATGTAAGCTCAGTTCGAGCGGGAGAGCTTACACCCGACGAAATGAACCCCGTATTGGAATATATCGACAACGACGGCGATGTATATGCAGGTGACTATGACGATCCCGGTTTTAATGACCTAGAAACTAACGGCGCTACAGCAACGCTTAATTGGCAAATAAACGACGAGTTGAAATTGGTGTCAATTTCAGACGTGTCAAATGTGGAGCGCACTTATATTGAAGATAGTGATGCCTCCCCCGTTCCTCTTTTTAATTTTTTCCTTACTACAGATGCCAAGCAGTTTTCACAAGAGTTGCGCCTAGAAGGCAGTGCAGGGGATTTGCTATGGGTCACCGGAGCCTACTACCTCGACCTAGATATAGATGATTCCAATGGCGCTATTTCAGATCCACTTATTGGTGGCGGAGGGACTACCGCAGAGGGTAGCGAAGGAGGGCTATACAATCCTTACACTTCAACGCTGACCTCTACTTCAGTTTTTGCACAGCTGGAATATCCATTTCGGGATGATCTAACCCTTATTGGTGGCCTTCGCTTCATTCAAGATGAAAAAGAGTTCAATTTCAGTGTTAGCGCCGTTGAATTTTTAAATCCTGAGTCGGTTGCAGGTTTTGCCGATAGCGATAACATCGCACTTCAAGCCGTTTTAGGTGAATACGCTGCAAGTAGGAAAGACTCCGAATTAGCGGCAAGGTTGCAGCTTAACTGGTATCCAGTTGAAGATATGTTGACATATTTCAGCTGGAATCGTGGTGTGAAAGGCGGCGGTTACAACGCCCCCATTTTTCCGCTAGCTCCCCCCAACGATTACGATGATGCCACGTTAAGTTACGACCCAGAGCAACTCGACGCATTTGAGGCTGGGCTTAAAACGGATGTTGGTGAATTCGGCCGGCTAAATGCCGCTTTGTATTACTATGATTACAACGATTACCAAATCTTCAACATCATTGGTTTAGATACCATTACCATCAATTCGCCAGATGCATCATCACAAGGTTTTGAGTTGGAATACCAAGGCCAACTAGGAGAAAACTGGGATGTATTACTTGGTGCAGCCTACAACGATGCTGAAGCTACCTTAGCTGATGGGTCAACAACCACGCCAGTACAATCACCGAAGTGGAACTACAACGGGCTTGTTCGTTACAGCATGCCGTTAGCGAATGGCTATTTAGCCTTACAGGCAGACTTTGTATTTCGTGATGACGTTAAATTCGCACTGTCTGACGCCGAAACCGTTCAGCAAGAAGCCTACACCATTTACAACGCCTCTATAACGTACACCTCGGGTGACGATTCTTGGCAGGTACGCGCCTTCGTCGATAACCTTGCTGACGAAGAATATGTGGTACAAGCGTTCGATCTTTCTGGCCCCGATGTATTTGGTATCACCGAGCAATACTACGGTAAACCTAGATGGTGGGGCGTGTCCTTTAAATACTCGTGGTTTTAAGTTTATGGCGTGGCGTTGAAAAACGCTGCGAATTCGAGTCACTTATTCAGGAACATTTTATTATGCGTAAACAACTGACTAACGCGATATCCGCAGTACTTGTGGCATGTTGTGTTTTACCCGCAGCGGCCGACTTGGCACCGGAGCCTATTCCTTCGGTAGAAACATTACCTTCAGCTTATCCTGATACATGGGTGTTTGCCCACGATGTTAATTTCAATTCAATGATAGCAGGCAAAGTCGCTATTATTGACGTTGCAGCAGACACGAATGAATTCAAAGGGTTTGTTGATGCATCAATGATGGCAAACTTTGTTGAATCAAAAGATAAGCCCCTCCTTTATGTGGCCGAGTCTTTCTATTCTAGGGGGACAAGCGGAACACGTACCGATGTTATTTCTATCTACGACAAAACGACGTTAAAACGAACTAAGGAAGTTCTGTTACCTAAAAATAACCGTGCACAAATTGTTGCTAGTAAGTACATGTTGAAGCTAGTAGATAACGACAAGTATTTATTAATACTTGCATTTACACCCGCTGCATCGGTCATGGTTATGGATACCGACTCACTGGGAATACTCAGCGAACTTCCCATCGCGGGCTGTAACTTAATCTACCCTATGGGAGACAAAGGCTTTGCTTCTCTGTGTGGTAACGGTGGTATGAAAGCCGTGTCATTTGATAAGAAAGGGCAAGAAACCAGTCGTATCGATGTGAAGCCTTTCTTTAGCGTTGAAGACGATCCCTTATTCGATAAACCTGTTTTTATCGGTAAAACCGCTTATTTCTTTTCTTATAAAAGCCAAGTTCAGCCCATTGATTTGTCTGCGTCTGAACCTAAGTTACTGCCTACATGGTCGTTAGTTTCAGACGAAGAGGCTAAGCAAAATTGGCGTCCAGGAGGATGGCAGTTTGCTTCTTCAGATGATGACAAATTGCTTTACGTTGTTATGCACAAAGATGGCTACAACGGTAGTCATAAGTTTGGTGGGGAAGAAGTGTGGGTGTTCGATACCACCACTCAAAAAAGAGTACAACGCATAACGTTGAAAAAGAATGCATTCTCGATTGAAGTTACGCGCTCTGAAACCCCTCTATTGGTGGTTACCAATGTTGAGATGGGGTTAGATATTTACGACTTGAAAGGGGAATATCAGCGCTTCATCTCTGTTGGTGACTCCACTATGCCAATTGTGCTTCATAGAGGGAGGTAGACCATGTTAGACGTTCTTCTACAGGTTCTACAAATTGGTTTATTAGGCTTTTTTCTTTCACTAATTTTAGCCAGTGCAGTGCATAAATTGAAAGAGCCAGCACGATTTCGGCAAGCCTTTGTTGCTTACGAACTCCTACCACATTCATGGGCTTTACCTGCGGCCAAAGTGGTGCCTTTCATCGAGTTAGGTGTTACTGCTGTAGCGATAATAGCGTTTACCTTGGTTACTCCTTTCATCACGAGCGTGGTTATTTTTAGCTTGTTTGCTACCTATGCTGCATTTTTGGCTCATGCAGCGCTAACTAACAAAAAGCTGGAAGATTGTGGTTGTTCACTAAATTCACCGGTGGCCGAGGTGGAGCCTGCGCGTTTGTTAGTGCGCAACCTTATGCTCATGGCATTAGTGGCTGTATTTTACTTTTCTTTCCATTCCTATTCTGACTCTATGGCGGTATGGGCAATGGGCATTATTTTTTCACTGCTTATTTTTATTACTTACAACAGCATTGATGGTGTGATGGAAAACCACGCCTTGTTAAAAAACTTGAGGGTTAGACATGATTAATTTACTTATCGCTTCAAACATCATCTTGTGGTTAGCGCTAATTGTACTGGCTACCATTGTATTTGCCTTAATACGTCAGATTGGTGTGCTTTACGAACGAGTGGCGCCAGCGGGTGCACTATCTATTAATAAACAATTAAAAGTGGGCGATGTTGCACCAAAATTAGATGCAATTAATCTAAAAGGCGAACAAACAATAACAATTGGTGGAGCGCCTTCGTCAGGTAAATGTCAGTTGCTTTTCTTTGTCTCGCCAACCTGCCCGATGTGCAAATCGCTTATTCCCATTGCTAAATCAATATCTATTGAAGAGCAGTCATGGGTAGATTTGGTTTTTGCAACAGATGGCGATAAAACACAAATTGAACAATTTGTTCAGGCCCAAAAGCTAGAAAAAGTAAACGTTGTAAACAGTGAACTTGTAGGTAAGCAATTTGGCGTTGCAAAGTTGCCATACGCGGTGCTAATTGATGAAAAAGGTATTTTGCAAGCGATGGGTATTGTTAATTCTCGCGAGCATATCGAAAGCTTGTTTAACGTGAAAGAAACTGGCTACACCAGTCTTCAAGAATACATGCAGAAAAACTTTGCCTAAGGAGATTACCATGAAATTTCTCGATAAATTAATGGAGCGCAGTTCGCGTAAAGTTGCACAGAATACCTCTCGTCGTCATTTGTTAACCAACATATCAAAGCTAATGGTGGGGGCTGCCGTGGTGCCTTTGCTACCTGTTGCAAGGGCGTCAGAAGTAGTCGGTGGTTATCCCGGTGTTGGGAAACAAGTTTCAGGGTTAGATGGCGACCCGGGCGACCCAACAAGTTGCGATTATTGGCGCTATTGCGCTATCGACGGATTTCTTTGTTCGTGTTGCGGTGGTACTGCATCTAGCTGCCCACCTGGAACCGAAATGTCACCCATCACTTGGATTGGAACATGTCGCAATCCTGCAGATGGAAAAGACTACATTATTTCGTATAACGATTGTTGCGGTAAAACGAGCTGTGGCAGGTGTTTATGTAATCGTAATGAAAACGATAAGCCGGTTTATCGACCGCAAGCGAACAATGATATCAATTGGTGCTTGGGAACCTCTAGTAATGTTTATACGTGTTCGACTGGTGTTGTGCTAGGAGTGGCGGTCGATGGTTAGAGCAATTAGAGGAGCAGCTGTGCTTTGCACAGCTGTCAGCGTTCTGAGCTTTTCCACTTCACTTTATGCTGAAGATCAAAGCGGTAAACAAACATTTGCCACTTGCTCTGCATGCCACTTAGCAACAGGGGAGGGTATTCCTGGGGCTTTTCCACCGCTGACAAAGCTACCGGATCTCTTCGAGCAAGAGGGCGGTAAACAATATCTCATTAGTGTTGTGCTACAAGGACTAAGCGGCCCTATTACTTCTCAGGGCAACGCATTTAGCGGATATATGCAAGCATTTGGTCCATCACTTTCAGACAATGAAATTGCATCGGTTCTAAATTATGTCCTTAACAATGTAGCGAAGCCTCCGTTGGATGATAACAGCCCTATTTCAGAAAATGATGTCTCGATAGTACGAGCAAAAATAGCGCAAGGCGCATTGGCCAAAAGCCATACGCTAAGAAAAGCACTTACTGCGCCATAAAGGTATTTGGGAGGACACAATGCGTTTATTTTTTCATGCTGGCTTGGCGTTGTTGGCCATAGTTCCAATAAGCTATTCCAATAATGCACAAGCGGCTGGTTTAACTAAAGCGAAGACAGACTATATTTTGCAATGCCAAGGATGTCACAGATCAGACGGTACAGGTATGCCGCCCCAAACACCAAATTTTCATACTCACGGCGAATTATTTATGCATGCTCCAGAAGGTCGGAGGTATTGGGTAAGTGTGCCGGGCGCAGCAAACTCTCCCTTGACTGACAGCGAGTTGGCGAATGTATTAAATTATATTGCTAATGATATTGTTCAGGTGAAGGAACACCAAATGTTTACCGCAGAAGAAGTACGTGAGTATCGAGGAACAAAAATGACAGACGTGTATGAAGTTCGGAGGAATTTGGCCAACGCATTAACTAGGGCTGATCCACAACACTAATTTTTAAGCAGCGTTCAATTTTTAAGGTCATAGATTCTGTCGCAATTAATTGCGACAGAATTTTTATTTGATTCAAGGGCTCTTCAAATCTTCCGGCGTATTATCAGCCACCACGGCATCTCGTTCACCCATAGGCTTGTCTTCACCCACGGTACTGTCTGCGGTAGTTTGAAGCTCGATTGACGAGTTTACTTCAGCGCCAATAAGTATGATGTAGGCGCTTAAGTACAGCCACATGAGTAGAATGATAATGCCACCTACCGAGCCGTAGGTTTTGTTGTAGCTGGCGAATTCATTCAAATAAATAGAAAAGCCATAAGATGCAGCAATCCATAATAAAGTGGCGAACAACGACCCCGGTGTAACCCATCGCCACTGTGCTGAACGTCTATGAGGTGCGTAACGGTATAGTGCAGAAAGTCCAATATTAAAGAGCAACAGCAATACAGGCCAGGTTATCCATGAAGCTTGCTTGAAGCTTATTAAGCCGCCAGAAATCCAACTTATTAATTCCGGAAGAACCGTAATGCAAACTAGCGCAACAATGACGGTGATTATCATGCAAATGGTGCCAGTTATGCGGGCAATTAAGCCTTTAAAAAAGCCTCTGCCATTGTCTTCGATATAGGTAATATTGCATGCGGTAATAAGTGCGTTGGCCCCTTTACTGCTACTCCATAATGATAAGAAAAGCGTTAGGAAGAAGCCCCATCCCAAGGCTGAGCTGGATTTTTGAGTAAGGTTTTTAAGTTGTTCTTCAATAATATAGCTGCTGTCGCTAGGCACTACGTTAACCAGCAAGGCCATATGATTTTGTAACTCTTCGGGTGACACCATTAAGCCATATAAGGAAATGGTGGCACCAAGAAGCGGGAATATCGCTAGTAAGCAGTAAAACGCAACGCCCGCGGCGATAAGAGGGATATTATGGCTTTGGATGTTGGTAAATGTACGTTTAACAATACTCCACCAGTTTTTTAGCGTTAACCCCAAAGCAGACTCTGCCTGAGTAGATTGCGTTGTGCTCATGTAATTCCGTTCACGTTACTTGTCTATGGGTTTATACAGCGCAGAGAACAAGTAAGATTACAAAAAAATACCTGCTAGTTCATTTGTTGTTACAGTTAACACGCGCGATAACCTGTTTAACGCTATTAACGTAGCGTGATAAAGGGGGCTGTTTTACTCTTATTGCATTTCGCAACTTCAGCAGGCGTGCCTTTAGCCACTATGTTTCCTCCAGCATCACCCGCACCTGGGCCAATATCTATAATGTAATCACTAGATGACGCAACTTGCATATTGTGCTCTACCATTACCACGCTGCTGCCTTCATCTACCAATGTATTTAAGTGTTTCATTAATAACGAAATATCCGCAGGATGAAGCCCGGTAGTAGGTTCGTCTAGTACGTAAAGGGTGTGTTTTTTGTCGGCTCGTTTTAGCTCGGTAGCCAGCTTTATTCGCTGTGCTTCTCCCCCTGAAAGTTCGGTGGCGGGTTGGCCTAATCGTAAGTAGCCCAAGCCCACTTTCACCAGCGCATCAAGCGCACGAAAAACAGGGGCTTCATTGGCGAATAGGTTATGTGCCTCTGCAACACTTAGCGACAGTACATCGGCTATCGATAATGAATTCCAGGTAACGTCTAATGTGTCTTGGTTGTAGCGTTTTGTATCGCAAACCGGGCACGGGGAATACACCGATGGCATAAAGAGTAATTCTACCGATACAAAGCCTACCCCCTCGCAGTTGGCGCACCTTCCTTTGGTGGTGTTAAACGAAAATCGACCTGCATCGTAGCGTCGTTTTTTCGCTAATGGTGTGGCGGCGAATAGTTTACGCACATGGTCGAATAGCCCTGTGTAAGTCGCTAAATTCGAACGGGGCGTTCTGCCAATGGGGGATTGGTTTACTACGACTAATCGCTTTATTTGTTCGGCATCGCTTGCTTTGTCGTCTGGGCTGTAACCCTCAATGCCACCTTCACTGCCACTATTAATATTGCTGCTATCTATATAGCCGCTAGCTGGTTGCTCTTCGTTGCTTTCCAGCAACGTGGCTTCGGTAATAACTGCTGCAGGGTTATTGCTAGCGGCGCTTTTGCCAGCAGAGCTATTAGTAGTAGCGTTTTTATCCGGCGCTCTGCTAGTGCCGAGTGACGCTTTCACTAACTCCACCAGTGCATGGCTGACTAAGCTCGATTTACCCGAGCCTGATACGCCGGTTACTGTGGTAATAGTGCCAAGGGGAAACGCGCAGTCGATACTATTAAGGTTGTTTTTAGTAATGGCTTTTAATGATAGCCAGCCTTTCGGGGCACGGTTGTGATGCTTAAGGGCCAAAGCGTTATTGAAAAGATACTGTGAGGTTATTGAATTCGATGCTTTTTCCAATGCATCGACAGGTCCGCTATATACCAACTCACCGCCGTTTAAGCCTGCATTGGGGCCTATATCCACAACCCAGTCAGCGTGTTTAATGACACGGGGATTATGCTCAACCAAAAATACGCTATTGCCTGCTTCTACTAGCATATCAAATGCGTCTAGCAATGCGGTTACATCGTTCGGGTGCAGGCCAGACGATGGCTCATCCATAATATATATCACGCCAAACAATTTCGATTTTATTTGGGTGGCTAGCCGTAACCGCTGTAATTCCCCGGCTGAAATCGACGTGGTGCTCCGCTCTAACGAAAGATACCCCAATCCGAGTGCAATAATGGGTTTGATACGAGCAGCTATGTCTTTAGCAATGTTTTGAATAACCAGTGCCCGTTCGTTGTTTTGGGCTTCGGCTGTTTCAAGTAGCGTATTCAAATGTTCTACCACGTCGCTCAACGAAAGTTGAGAGAAGGCGGATATGTCTAGGCCGCAGAGCGTAACGGAAAGTGAAGCCTGTTTAAGCTTTTTCCCATGGCATTGTGGGCACGTTGAAACAGCAAGATATTGCGCGACTTTTTGCTTTATCTTTTCTTTTTGAGAGGTTTTGAAGGTTTCAAGTACATAGCGTTTAGCGCCAATAAACTTACCGTTATAGCTGGCGGGTTCGCCTTCTTCCCTCGCGGCTTGGGTCTGCGCCAAGTTATAGTTTCTGTATACCGGTACTTGGGGGGTATCGTCGGTGTATAAAATCCAATCTCGCGTAGATTCGGGTAATTCCTGCCAAGATATATCGACATCAATATCTAACGACAGTAGAACCCGCACTAAATTTTTACCTTGCCACGCGCCAGGCCAGGCAGCAATGGCTCCTTCACGAATGGTAAGGGTAGGGTCGGGCACCAGTTTGTCTTCGGTTACATCAAACACAGTGCCAATGCCATGGCACTTCTCGCAGGCACCCTCAACGGTATTTGGCGAGAAGCCATCAGCGTAAATAATCTTTTGATTTGCGGGGTAATCACCTGCACGGGAATACAGCATTCGAAGGCTATTCGAAATGGTGGTGATACTACCTACCGATGAACGAATTGAAGGCGTTCCGCGGTTCTGATGCAGCCCAACTGCGGGTGGCAGGCCCTCGATACTATCTACATCGGGCGTTTCAATTTGATCTATCAACCTTCTTGCATAAGGGGAAACCGAATCTAAATAACGATGTTGCGCTTCTGCGTACAAGGTGCCAAAGGCGAGTGAGGACTTACCCGAGCCAGAAATGCCCGTAAAGGCCACAATCTTGTTTCGCGGTATATCAACATCCACGTCTTTTAAGTTGTGAACCCGTGCACCACGAACCTGCAGAAAATTGTCGTTAGTTATTGTCATGCTTCCCTTACCATTTTTAATACTTTTCCACCTTACAAAATAAGGTGAACCTAGAATGAGTAAGCTGCATGCATTTATAACGATCATTTTGGTGGTCATAAAAAATCACGTGGAGGAAAGGTAAATACGACTTTTATTTACTTAGCGTGCTAAGTAATGTTATTGTAGTTAGCATGCTAAGTAACTTTGAGGTGAGTATGTCTGCACAAAAGCCGTTTCACGAAACGCTAGATTTTACGCTTGTTGGAAAGATGGGCCGAGTACACCGGTTATGCAGAGAAGCTGTTACGTTAACTGTTGAGCCCTTGGGGTTAACGCAATCAAGATGGCTCGCGTTAATGCATATCAATTTAATTGGCGAAGGGGTTACCCAATTAGCGCTGGCGCAAAGTTTAGGCATAGAAATGCCGTCGTTAACCCGCACATTAAAGCAGCTTGAAGAGCAGTCTCTAATTAGCCGCCAAGTTGATAACAACGATAAGCGCAGCAAAAAACTATATTTCACTCAAGACGGTCGCGTTGTTTTGAATTCGCTAAATGAAAAAATTGCGGATGTTAAGCAGCAGTTTTATGCAGGGTTAACCCATGAGCAGCTAGATGTAATGGCGCGTGCGTTGTTGCAAATAGAACAAAATGCCTCGGACTGCATTTCTCTACAGGAAACACGCAGAGCAAGTAAATTAGAGGAGGGGACTAATGACGCCTGATCAGAAATTTTCACTTTACGTAAGATTTTCTTTAATTGGTTTTGTGCTGGTTTTTATTTACTACCTTATTGCCGATACCTTCATGCCGGTAACGCCCCAAGCGCGTATTTATCACCCGGTTGTACAAGTTGCGCCTCAGCTAAGTGGCGAAGTAACGCAGGTTTTTGTTCGCAATAATCAGACAGTAAAAGTGGGCGATGTATTGTTTCAAATTGATAGTGGGCCGTACGATATAGCGTTAACGCAAGCGAGGTTAGCGTTAGATGATGCCAAATTACAAAACAAACGGCTTGATACCAATATTAAATCTTTAGAGGCGCAAATTAAGGCGGCTAGTGCCAAGCTGCACGAGCAAAAGTTACTTCAACAGCGTAGCAATGCTTTGTATGAGCAACGCGCAATTTCAGAACAAGAGCTCGAAGCGATGCGTGCCAATTATGAAGCGAGTATTGCCGATAAATCTGCCTTAGAGGCGCAGTTGTCTGAGGCCTTATTGGCAAGAGGCGATTCGGGTGAAAGTAACCTCACAGTTCGCCATGCTGCGAACCAGCTAGCTGAAGCCAAACTAAACCTATCTTATACCCAAGTACGTGCTCGCAACGATGGTGTGGTGTCTAATATGCAGTTACGTGAAGGCGCCTATGCGGTAAAAGGAAGCCCGTTGTTGGCTATTGTGACAAGCGAAACGGATTTGGTTGCCGATTTCAGAGAAAAATCCTTGGCCCATATGCCAGCGCATAGCATCGCTAAAGTGGTGTTCGATAGTCGTCCGGGTGAAGTATACGACGCGCACATTGCCTCTTTCGAAGCTGGGGTTAGCGATGGTCAATTAAGTGCTAACGGTAAGCTAAGCGTAACCGAAACCAGTAATAGATGGGTGCGAGACGCCCAACGTCAGCGGGTTCATATTGTTCTGCAAGAAAATGAAAACTTGATAGAGGGTATGCCAAGTGGTGCTCGAGCCACAGTACAACTGTTACCTGAATCAACCTTAGGTCAGTGGTTTGGTACGTTACAAATTAACGCCATTAGTTGGTTACACTACATTTACTAACGGAGGCGAAATGACGAAGGCAATTAGTGAAGCCCCCACGTTAGATGGCAATGGTTTGCGCCAGGCGCTGCGTATAGCGGGGGGCTGTACCATTGGTTTTACCATCGCTAAATTAATGAACTGGCCTTACGGTATTTTCTTTACGGTTTACCCCATGTTGTTGCTGGGTTTAGTGCCCGTTATTAGTAAGCCAGTGATAAAGCAGTTCATAGCTAGTGCGGGGTTCAGCGCCTTTATTGTGTTGGTGTTGCAAGGCTTATTTTCCCACATTCCAGTGGTGATGACCCTTATTGTGTTTCTATGCTTTTGTGTTTTGTTCTATCAAATGAGCAGTGGCGGTGGCTTTTTGTTTGGTGCGTTAGGTGCCGTGGGGCTGTCAATACAGCTGCACTTTTCAAGCTATGCAACGGGGGGCGATACTGTCTACCCGTTGATAGTGAGTAACGGTGCAGCTACGCTTTTATCAATTGTTATTGCAGTGTTCATGCATGGCATATTCCCAGATGTCGCGCCGCGCACGCCTCGTGTCCCACCGCCTAAGGCGAAGGAAAGTATTCGTCACGAAGTACTCTTGTGTGCAAGTGTAGCAACTTTATCGTTTGTGGTGTTTCAAGCGCTGGATTTACAAGACTCTATATCGGCACAAGCTTCATCGGTGCTTATTCTATTTTCGCTTTGCTGGAAAGCGGCAAGTCTCGCTGGGT
>OJAV01000363.1_pt1 | contig 19503 bp, 25 predicted proteins | sample 1590081 | NCBI WGS metagenome assembly OJAV01 (sample SAMN05416852, study PRJEB24817) | seawater metagenome | isolation source: Sea water | place: Canada:Atlantic | collected 2013-07
ACGAGATCATGCCTAGTCTCGTGGGCTCGGAGATGTGTATAAGAGACAGGACTTCAATTAGCTTTAGCTCTTCATATATTGGTTGTATCATTTGGTTTAGGTGCTCTACTGGCATCTTCAGCTGTTTTTTTCGAAATTGTTAAATATACTGGCGCAGCGTATTTGATATATCTTGGTTTCAAAAAATGGAGAGAAAAAGAGATCTTTAATGTAGGTGAATCATCACATACTACGGTTTATGGTCAACTTATTAAACAAGGTTTTGTGGTAAATTTAATGAACCCGAAATCAATCGTGTTTTTAGCTGCGTTCTTACCACAATTTATTAATGTCAATCATTCGGTTATCGAGCAATATTTGATACTGGGTATAACTGTCATAGTTATTGACAGTGTCGTTATGTTTGGTTACTCCTTATTAGGTTTGTTTGTTAAGCCGTACCTATCAAATCAAAAAGTTATGTCTTTTGTGAATAAATTATTTGGTACATTATTTATTAGTATGGGGGTCGCTCTAGCAAAGGCTGAATAGAAAACAGCTTACAAGGCGTATAAACACATAAGTAGTTGACTGCGTTCGTTTTTCGCAAATTTTGGCCAGCAATTTTTAGCCGCTTAGCAAAGCATTATATTTTAAGTGGCTCAAGGAAGATATCTTATGGCTACGAGCTATAAATTTGAAAGATTAAATATTGGTAGGGATTATATTGCTAATAATTATCAAGCACCGCTCAGCTTATCAGGTATAGCAAAGTGCTCTTACATGTCTCCTTATCACTTTTTACGTGTTTTTAAGGATACTTATGGAGAAACACCTAACGAATTTTTGATTCGGCTTAGAGTCGAACAAGCTAAAAAAATGCTTATTACGGGGGATTTTAGTGTCTCAGAAATTTGCGAGGAAGTCGGTTACACAAGTCTTGGTAGCTTTTCTTCATTGTTTTTAAGGCAAGTTGGTGTTGCACCTACTGTATATCGTCGTAAGCTTTGGGCTTTGTCTGGTGAAGCGTACCGGTTTCCCTCGCAAGCTATACCGGCATGTTATGCATATAATTTTTTAGGGAAATTGGCTAATTGAGCAATATTGGAGAAACACCGTTTTGATTATTTCTATATGATAAAGATTAATTAACAACAGGAAATATGTCGATGATAACATCCATAGCACATACAACAATATACGTACTTAATCAGGAAGAAGCGCTCGATTTTTATAAAAACAAGCTGGGTTTTGAAGTCGGTGATGATATGAAAATTGAAGGAGATTTTCGGTGGCTAACGGTATACCCAAAATCTAAACCACAAACTCAACTAGTGTTGGCAGAGCCAAAAGAAGGACCGATGTTCACCAAAGACGCTGCCGAAAAAATACGAAGTTTAATCGAAGAAGGCGCATTTGGAGCCGGTGTTTTCGAGACTGGAAATTGCCAAAAAACGTACGAAGAGCTTGTAGCTAAAGGTGTGAAGTTTATCCAGCCTCCTACAGAGCAGCTATATGGCGTCGAAGCTATGGGCTTAGACAACTCTGGTAACTGGTTCAGTTTGGTTCAACGATAAAGTACAAGGCGTTCAAACGGGAAAAAAACAGTTGGCTGTTTCACTCCGTTCACAATTTTAGCCAACAATCTTTTCCGCTTAACGTGGCGTTGAGGCTGTATAATTTCTCCAGAATGGAAAATGATGGATAAAATTTATATTCACAGCGCCTGTAACTTTAGCCTCTTATTAGGATTATAAATGAGCACTCGTATTTTAAACTATATTATCGCGTTAATTTTCTTCGCTTCGGGCGGTGCTAAATTATTGTCGTTGCCATTCGAAATTGAAGCCTTTGCACGTTGGGGATACCCTATTGAATTTATGTACTTCACTGGTGTAGTCGAATTTGTTGGCGCCATAGGATTACTTATTCCTCGACTATCTTCATTCGCTTCTCTATGCCTAGCGTTTCTTATGCTCGGTGCTATTGGAACGCACCTCGTTCACAAAGAGTGGCTAATGCTAGCTGTTGCTTCTGCTATAGCGCTAGCTGCATTTTGGCGTGCTTGGTCTGGTCGAACAGAGGTTACACAATTATTAGTAACACTTCGTCGCAATAAATAGTTTTAGTATCAACGTTGAATTGCAACAAAAGTAACTATTTATAGAAGTACTTCTCCGGTGTATTAACGAGTGACGATGTTCAGCATTTTATTTCGTTTTCAATGAGTAGGTTTATTAAGTGCTGATGAATTACCATCAGTCAATATTGCTGATTTATTAGGAGCTGAACAAGGTTTACGAACAGGCAGTACAAGACACTTTTTAGTGGTTACTTAAGCAAAGTATTGGAGAAATACTTTGGTAGCAATAATATTTTAAGCGATGACTATTCCGTTGCTCACCATTATAGGTAAAATTTATGACCTTTAGCACGATCTCTGAAACTGCATCTTAAAGTAGTTTGGGTATAAACAATGGAGTAGAAAAATGAACGATATGGCTCAAGCACCTAAGGCGCTTTTAAAAGCACAGAAATTGGCGAATCTAACTGATTCCAAAATACGCATTCCACTGTTAGGTATTCGCTTAGGTTTAGATTTTTTGGTTGGACTCATTCCCGTTGTAGGCGACCTGATCATGGTAGGTACATCCTTTACCATTGTTGGTATGGCTAAAAGTATGCAGGTACCACGAGCACTTAGAGTCAGTATGGTAAAAAATATTGCGATAGATTTTCTATTAGGGATTATTCCTTTTGTTGGTGACTTAGCTGATTTATTTTATAAATCGAATCAGAAAAATGTCCGAATTATGGAGAAGTGGTGGTTAAGCCAGCAACATCAACAGAAATAGGCTATCGAAACTTGTTAGGGAATGAGGTGGTGTTTACACTAGGGTCTGTTGATCTTTCGAGATTGTTGTTGAAAATATAGGTAAATAGCGAGAATAGGTTAACCAAAATGGTCTATGTCTTCTTAATTAACAGTTTAATGGTGGCCATTGTGGTCATTCTACATTATGAATTTTTATCTCGTATAGTGATGTATTTGCCAAAAATGCAAATTAAGCACCGATATAAAGTTGTATTTGGAGTTTTCGGAGCCCTTATCGCACATGTAATAGAGATCTGGGTTTTTGCATTAGGCTATTATTTTATGAATATATCAGATGGTTGGGGGGAGCTTACTGGCAATTTCGATGGTAGTTTAATGGATTGCGCTTATTTTTCTTTTACCGTATTCACGACTGTAGGTTTTGGTGATATTGAGCCCACGGGGCATCTCAAGCACTTAACGGGTATTGAATCGTTAACGGGCCTTGTTCTTATTACGTGGACTGCATCATTTTTATATTTTGAGATGCAAAGATACTGGGAAAAATTGTAAAAAATCATCGCTAATCATTTCAAGCAATCAATAGGATAGCCACTGTTAATTGAGCATTTCTTTCACTAGTCTCACAGCTGCATTAGCGTTATTAGTTGAGGATTATTTTAATCCATAATCAGCTTTGTACCAGGATGTTTGGTCAAGATTTAAAAGCTCTGGAATTTATAATAATATAGCGATAGAAGTTGCAGAATAAAAAGCAGTTAAGCATGGAAGAATTACCGTTTTTTGTTTTTTTCTTCAACATTTTAGCCAACAATTTTTTGCCTCATACTCGGACATTATGTGTAAAGGAATACCAATGAGTCATCTCAAGATTAATGATGCGATCAAGCTTTTAGCTGTTTTTTCATTTTTTGCTATCGCTATTGAATATTGGAATGCAGGGGCCACTGGTTTAGCGCTTTTATTATCTCCATATGTAGTTCTATATTACTTTTCGAGCAATAAAAACTACAGCACAGTTAAACTAGCCGTCATTCGAATTATACCCGCCATTATTGTTTTTCTTGTAGTTCCAGGGTTACTATTTGGAGTAGAACCAGATGCACAGGCGGGTATTGGTTTAATGCTTGCCATTATTATTCAATTAGCAGCTATAAGTGCGGCAGAGTTAATTATTTTATTTTTTATTCATTGCGATAATTGTTCATAGCAAGCTGTTCAAGAGGGAGTCCACATAAGTTGGCTATTGTCTATGCCTCGCTGATTTTAGCAGACAATTTTCGCCTATGATTAGGGCATTAGTGCTTTTTAGTAAATAGCGATTAAAACCGGACGAATTTATGAAGATAGTTTCGAGATATAAGTCGTTAGCTTCCATGCTACTTATGGTGATTTTTGCTTTATCTAGTTTAGCTACGTTGGCTAATGACTATAACATTGAACATGTAAAAGGAGATGTTTACCGGTTTTTAGATGGGAGACATCGTTCGGTATTCTTGGTGACTGAACAGGGGATATTGCTAACCGATCCGCTAAACGAGAGTGCGGCAAAATGGCTAAAAAAAGCACTCAAAAAACGTTTCGACGTGCCTATCAAGTATGTTGTTTATAGCCACAACCATAGTGATCACATCTATGGCGCAGAGGTGTTTAAAAGCCCTGAAACAACATTTATCGCACATGAATTAGCAAAACAGGATATTCAGCTTATGAAGTTGAATACCGTGCTCCCTGATACCACATTTAAAGATAATATGACCATAACTCTTGGTCGTCACACCGTTGAGCTTCGATATCATGGCGCCAATGACGGTCGTGGCTCTATCAGTATGCTGTTTAAACCGGAAAAGTTATTGTTTGTTGTTGACTGGGTCGTGGTAGGGCGAATGCCTTGGCGGAAACTCTGGCGTTATGATATTCAAGGTATTATCAAGTCTACCCAGCAGTTGCTTGAACTTGATTTTGATGTTTTTGTTGGCGGTCATGCTGATATCGGTAATAAAGCCGATGTTAAGCGGTACCTGAATTATATTGAAGATCTTTACGGGGCTGTTGTCGATGGTATTCATTTTGGAAAAAGCCTAGATGAGTTAAAGCAAAGTATTAAATTAGATACTTATAATGATTTTAAGCAATATGATGAGTGGCTACCTCTAAATATAGAAGGCGTTTATAAGCGTTTGATAGAGAAGTCAGAAAAGGGCTTGAAGCCCGCAGTAGATAACTGAAAATATATCATTATACCTTCAGGCCGATGCGCTAATTCCTCGGTTTATGCTGTGATTATATCGTTAGCAGAATGTTGTTTTGTCTCTTTTAATTAGCCAATTAAAACTCAGGTTACAGGTTATTTTCTGGTATCACTTAGCGTTGTTTTCAGCTAAATTAAGCCATTCGCAACTCGCTATACTCAGCGTAGTAAGCTAAAAAAGTTATAGGATTTATCGTGAATATTGAAGTGCTAGAAAACCCCGATGCGCAGTTGGTGTCATTTTTAGATGAAAAAATTGCTGAGTTTAATTGGGCTCACTGGGAAGTGAGTGAACGCAAAGCATTAGCGGTAAAATTAAGCGATGAAAACGGTGACATTATCGCAGGTGCTGCTGGGCGAACATTTGGTGATTGGTTGATGATTAACACCTTATGGGTAGCTGAAAGTTTGCGCGGACAAGATGTTGGCAGCAAATTATTAACAAAAATGGAATTAGCCGCACAGGCTAGAGGTTGTAACAAAGCGTTACTGGATACGTTGAATTTTCAAGCCATGCCATTCTATGAAAAACATGGTTATCAAGTGCAATGGACGCAGCAGGGTTATCCTAAAACTGGTTGCAAATATTATATGGTAAAACAATTATCTAGTGGCTCGTCGTAGCGCTATAGAAAACGGTGTAAAAATGTATTCAGGAAAGTGTTTGTGCGGTGAAGTCGTGATTGCCGTTAAGGGTGAAATTAGCGATATTATCCATTGTCATTGTTCGCTATGTAGAAAAAACTCAGGTACGGCTTACGCCACCAATGGTTTTGTGAATAGTACTGATTTTGAAATAAAACAAGGCGAAAAGTCATTAACCAGTTTTTCGTTTAAACCGGGTAGAACACGCTATTTTTGTCAATATTGTGGCAGCCCTGTGTTCAGTAGTAATGATGAAGATAAGGCCAGAATTAGAATACGCCTAGGGATATTTGATAGTGATATATCAGCGCGACCACTGTCACATAATTTTGTTGACTCAAAAGCGAATTGGGAAGATATGGATGCGGAGTTACCTCGTTATTCAACCTTTGAGCCTAGTCGCTTGAAATAACGCGCTTATGTTAAAAGCTTGGTGTTAGTTGTTATAAACTAGAAGCAGCTATCGTCAACAGTGGGTAAGCATTCAAAACCCGGTTTGGCAAAAAAGTAACCTTGTATAAGTTCGACGCCGGCGTTTCGTAACCAAAGCATTTCAGCTCTGGTCTCTACACCTTCTGCTAGTGGTGTGATTTTTAAGTCACGAAATAAATTCAAACAATTTTTAACGATCAACTGGCGCGTCTGATCACTATCAATATCGCGGATAAGTTCCATATCTAATTTTACAATACTGGTTTGAAAATTGGCTAATAGACTCAACCCTGCGTAACCAGCACCAAAATCATCAATGGCGGTGGTAAACCCCTGTGATTTATAGTACTCAACGACACTCTTAACAAAGCCGGTATCCTCAATTTTTTCAGCTTCAGTAAATTCAAACATGATTCTATCTGTAGGAAAATCATGGGTTTTAGCCGCTTCTAACGTCGTACGAATACACCTTTCGGGTTGATAGATAGCATTAGGTAAGAAGTTGATGCTAAGTATTGAATTAAGCTTTAATTTTGCCGCTAACGCTATGGCTTTAACGCGGCAAAGTTGATCGAATAAATATTTATTTTCATCATTAACTTGAGAGATGATTGAGTAAGCAGACTCATTATTCAAGCCCCTAACGAGTGCTTCATAACCAAATGTTTGTTTGGTTTGGCAGTTAACGATGGGTTGGAAAGCCATGGTGAAATCAAAATCTAATGCGTTTTTATCTGCACAATTTCGACAGTTAATTATTTCATTACTCAATTTATTCCCTTTCACTTTAAACCGTCTGAAATTGCATTAAATTGCTTATCGTTTTGTTATGACCATAGCAGTTTTAACTGCAACAAAATAGTAGAATTAGCTGCTTACACCTTAACGCAATGTTGCATGCGACAATACTTATTTAATACAGAGTATCGATTTAAATATTCAAAATATAGAATTATTTATCTCAATGTTTTCAAAGTAAAATAAGTTGTTACTTAAGCGATAGATTGTATTTACTCTTTGCGAACAATACATTACTGGTATGGTATACCCGTAAAATAGCGTAAGTGTGAGTACATTTTTCTTGATATAAGCGACTTAGTTTATGCCTACCATTACACCTTGGCCCTAACCCTATGCAATTGTTCAAGGTTGCGCTATCGGGGCTTATTAAGGCGCTTGGTTTAATTGTCAGGGTAACTTTATGTTTCGGCCAACTCAAAAGGTGAATCAATTACAAAATACCCAAATCAACAGAACGTATTTGCCAAGCTTAATCGGCATGTTATGGTGTTATTAGTCATAAATAATATAATTCAAAGAGGTTAATATGAGCATAGTGCGTGTTAATGAATTTACCGCCGCCACTGGCAAGTCGGCGGAACTTTTTAGCTTTTTACAAACCTTAGTGCCTTATATTGCCGGTGCTAATGGTTGTATTGCTTGTGAATTATTAAAGCATCATGAGCATTCAGACCAGTTTATGGTAATTGAGCGTTGGGAAAGTATTGAAGATCATCAGCTTGCCATTACTAATTATCCGCAAGACGCCATGCAAGCGGCGATGAGTTTATTTGGCGCACCGCCGAAGGGCAATTATTACCAGTAAGTTTAAAATAAAACTTCAATGAACCTACTGATGACTTTTATTGCTACTCTCGCCTTGATGATGTTACTGAGTTTGTTTAGGGTAAAAAGTCAATCAGCATTCTCTCGCGCTCTTGTTCGCGTTAGCCAACAAAGATATTTTCATGTTGTGAAATATTAAGCCGATTGTAGTTTGGTGTGAGCTTTATTTATCATGCGCCATCGACCGGTACGTTATTCTCTAACTTCAACATATTAAAGTTATTCCGCGTCTATATTGCTTGGTATTCATACGTTTTCATAAGCAGAGTGTTCAAGGCACCGGCTATTCAAGGCGTAAACCTAATGTAGCAGTGGTACGTGCTTGGTTATACCAAGTGAAATAATGAATTCATCATCTTCAATGGTCTAAATATCCAACTTCTTCGTTGCGCTCAACCACAATAGCGAGCTATTGCTCAATCACGCGCCGTGAACTTGAAAATGTAGATATATCGTAAAGGTCATAGTTTATCCTCAGTTATTGCATATTTCTTGCACATTTTATCGTTAACCTATTTATACACATTGCTGCTGTGAGGCAGCGATAGAGCGTTTTATAACAATTTGCAAGGGATTGACTACGATCCATTGATTATAAATAGGCAGGAAGATAACAAATGAAAATTAAATTAGCACTATTAATAGCTATATTGATACCACTACTTATTGGCTGTGCAATTCATCCAAGCCATAAAGCTGCAAAAGCAAACCCCAACAAGGTTTCAGCTAAAACTCTATTGCGACTAGATCACGAACATCAAGGTAAAAGTATTGTGATTATCAATAAACGGCCCGAAAAAGTAAGAAACTGCTGGTCACATCAAAGCCATTGGCACTGCAATCGCTAAACAATTGAACAGTCTATTTACACTATTTACTGCACCTTAGCAGCTAAATCAGTGATAGATCAGGAACCAGACAATATTGGAGTAGAAAATGAATAGTCATTATCGAATTTTAGTCGCCATGTTAGTGGTTATGCTAAGTACTTTATCAGGCTGTAAGGGGGACAGTGAAGCGTCTGAAAACGATGAACCTGTGGCGGTGGATGTCCCAGTAGTTGAAGAACCCATAGTAGTAGATGAACCCGACAATGAATTGATTACTGAATTTAGTGTTAATCCGCATGGTAGTAACGCGTTAATGGTTCAGGCAAAAGTAAACACAACTACCAGTAGCTCAGTTGTCATTGAAATTGCTTCATCAGGCATAGCAACTAAAGCTACCGCAGCTTCTGAAATGTCAACAGCGCATGATATTACCGTGGTTGGCTTAAGGCCAGAAACTCAATATCAATTTACTGCCTTTATCACTAACCAAGCTGGTGAAACGATAACTAGCGAAACACAATCATTTATGACGCCGGCGCTACCATTTAACTTGCCCGATTTAGAGTTAAAAGTTAGCAGTGACAGTAGTTACCCGGGCATAACGATATTCTCAGTCGCTGATGAAGATGCCCGCTTTATTGGGGTAGACGAAGCTGGTATTCCTGTTTGGTATTTACATAATAACGACGTACCTATGATCAACAATTCACCTGCTATTAAACACCTCGGCGATGGGCGGTTAATGCTGATGCTTAGGGGCGAAGTATGGGTTATCGATATTGAAGGTAATATTTTATCTTCATACCAACTACCTAATTACCATCATGAAGCCACTATATTAAGTAACGGCAATATCGCCATACTAGTCGACGAATTTGATGACTCTAGTGGTAATAAGGTAAAAGGCGATCGTATTGAAGAGTATAGCCCTACAGGCAACTTAGTATGGCAGTGGTCAAGTTTTGAACATTTAGATACCAATCGCTTTCCTGGGGCATTATCGACACGAACCGATACCAATGGTGCGATAGAGTGGAGCCACTCTAATGCAATACATGAGCAACAAGACGATGGTTCATTGTTACTCTCGGTGCGTTCTCAAAGTTGGGTGGTTAACATTGACCGTAGCAGTGGCGATATAAACTGGATCCTTGGCAGTGCTGAAGGTACGACTAAAGCATCGCTACAGGATAAATTTATCACTTTAGAATCGGGCAGTTGGATGTCAGCCCAACATACCCCGATGCGAACCTCAAATGGCGACTATTTGATTTATGACAACCGTAATGAAGCAGAACTTGCGGGTATCGATAACAACAGCCGTGCGGTTAGATATCGTGTTAATTCAACAACGATGACCGCGACACAAGTGTGGGAACATATCGTTGATAAATATACCCAATCGCTTGGCGATGTTGACGAATTACCTAATGGTAATATTCTCATTACGGCTGGAGGCCCAGGTAGTAATGATGATGCCTATTTGCTTGAAGTGACTGCGGCGCAGCCGTCACAAGTTGTTTGGGAGCTGAATGTAAAACATGACAAGGTTTATCGCGCCGAACGTATTGGCTGGGAAGACATATTGTCGACGGGCAACCAAGCATCTAATCAACTGACTTTGTCAGGTACAATCACCGGATTACATGCTGATGGTTTAACGCTTATTAACGGTGCTGAAACATTAGCACTCAGTGCGGGCGCAACAAGATTTGAATTTGCGCAAGGGCTTAGTGAAGGTACTGGATTTAACATTCAATTATTTGCCATGGCGAATAATCATAGTTGTACTATCAACAACGCGATGGGTGTGATGAGTACTAACATGAATGAGATTAGCGTTGCCTGTAACGATAATAAGGTGAATTATGATTTGACTCACCTGCCTATCGGTGACCCGCTAATTTTGCAACGTGCAGTAGGTGATACAGAACCTGAAGTGGGTAAGCTTTGGCTTTGTCGGATACCTGCTGACGGCGGCGGAGCGGCACCTTCTGACGATTGGGTTAATGAGGATGGCAGTTGGAACTATATTATTAAGCCAAAAGTTGAGGGAGAAAACGCTTTTAACAGTGAGTTTAATGTCGCACTTGACGGTCAAGGAAATCGTGTCATTACCGGTAATAATCTACCGATGTTGACCACAGGTACCTTTCCAATCGAGCGAGATACCTTGGCATGGAATTATGATAAAAATCCTAACCATATTAGCTCACATGTGGTCGATATAACCTTTGATGCTATTCCAAGCGAAAATGATGAACCCAGTTGCGTTGGCTTTGGTGCTAATGGCATATCACTGGCTGGCTCGGCTATTTATCAAGGATCTTCAACTTTGGGTACCGATGCTGCGGCTTGGGAAATTCTTGACAATAATGGCGGCCATACCGATGGCACCGAAACTTACCATTACCATTATCTTGCTGAAAATGTTTTAGCCGAGTTAGATCCCGATAATGGCGGACATTCTAGTTTGATGGGCTATATGCAAGATGGTTTTGGTATTTTTGGTCCCAGGGGTGAAGACGGAGATATTTTAGTATCAGCCGATCTTGATGTTTGTCACGGACATATCCATGATATCGAATGGGATGGTGAAATTAGAAACATGTTCCACTACCACTGGACTTACGACTTTCCCTATAACGTTGGTTGTTTTCGAGGCACACCGCAAGATCTCGGTATTAATAACAATTAAGCACTTTGATGAAAGGGTTACCCTAAAAAAGTAACCCTTTGTTATTAACTTTTTAATGCTACCAATAGCATATATGTTGAGGGTTTGTGGTGAAAAAATATCTATTACCACTGTTTGTGCTGGTTTATCTACTAATAGGCTTGATCGAATCAGTTAATGCCCATGAATTTGACAGCTTAGGTGTATTAATACGCCATAAAGAAAATAAGCTCTCTTTGATTGCTGCGCCGGCTTTAACATCCTTAGCGATTAATGCGACTGCCGATAAGCTCAACTTTGATAGCAATAACGATGGCATAACAACATTTCAAGAAGTCTTAGCCCTTAAAGAGGAAATTGTCATACAGGTAGAAAGATTAGTAATTTTTCGTGATGAGCAAGGGCGTATTGCCACACTGAAATCCGTCCGGTTGGTCGAACGGGGTTATGAAGATTTACTAAAAATGTCCCATGCGAACAATAGCAAGGTTACGCAAAAACAAAACAGTGGTGCATCGACTGATCCCGGTAGTTATATTCAGTTGTTGTTAAAATTCGAATGGCAAAATAAACCACAAGCTATTGATATGCATTATGGTTTGTTGTCTAGAGAGCACACCCAAGTGTTAATTAGAGACCAGAATAACCGCTCGGTTCAGATGTTAAACTTGCAGCAATCAGCGCCTGATTTGAGAGTGTTTCCAATAGTCCCTGATGATAAAAATACGAATAATGCGATATGGCTGCTCGGCATTGAGCATGTATTGGTTGGGTTAGATCACCTGTTATACATTCTTGCTCTTGTATTACTGTGTAAAAAACTATCAAGGCTTATTGTACCCTTATCGACATTTACGTTGAGTCATTCCTTAGCGTTAGCACTACTCGCTTTTGGTGTTGAAGTTAATATTGCGAGTGAGTTCATTGAAGCAGGTATCGCCATGACCATTGTTATTATGGCACTACTAGAGTTATCTGGTTGGCAGCCAAAGCGGCTATTTATACTGACAGCGATAATGGGTTTTATTCATGGCTTAGGGTTAGGGCAAGCATTAACCAACAGTATTGGCGATGTTGAAGGTTGGGCTATCGCCTTAGTGCAAATTACTTTGGGCATTGAATTGGCCCAGTTGGCGGTGGCTTTATTCTTTCTTGCGATGATCATTTATCTACCTAAGCTCATTAAGGTTAGTCGCCTTAAACTATCTCGATTAATAAGCTACATGATTGTCTTGGTAGCGATTTTTTGGACCATAGAGCGCATGTTAAATACGAGTATCGGAATATAAGCTTTATCTTAAGTTGAAATTGAATCAACAAAAGCCCATTGGCTATTGAGAAATGCTAACTACCTTGATAGCGCATAGTCGCCCACTTTAATTAGATTAATGGCGTTTTTAATGTACTAGAGGTGGCGGAAATAAACGTACCTTTAAATGCTAAAACTTAACACTGTGGGGTTATGTTGTGAAAATATTCAAGCTATGCACTCATTATTAATACCAGAAAAAATAAGGAAACTTTGTGCAAATACAGTTGATGACAGGACATTAGAACGGTTTCGCGGTATAACAGTTTTTCAGTAAATTAACTATTCAGATAACATGCGAATTTTTCCTAAATTACTCTTAGTGTTCTTGCTGACCAGCTTTGTATTATTATTGCTCTTGTATGCGCTCATGCAATGGAGCGTTGATAGAGGCATGCTTAATTATGCTAATCAACGACAAATGCAGAGTTTGCAGTTAGTTTCCGAAAATTTGTCTGCACTTTATCAAGAACATAATGGTTGGCAGGCGATAGTTAGCTCAAATGCAGAGCCCATTAATCTTAAACCTCAACGTCGTGTGGGGTTAAATGAAGCACCAAGAAGACCACGATTGAGAGAGGATAATCGTCGTCGACCTGAAAAGCGAGTTAATGGCAAAATACCCGTAATGTCTAATGATAATAGTTCCGTGAGGGAGTATTGGCATATGATCTTGAGACTGTCTGAGCAAGGATTACGTTATCCTGATGATATTTCGCAATTCACTAACCACTACGATGCTAGGTTTCAGCGAACCGATCTTGAGGGAAATAGCCCGAAAATAAGGCCAAGATTCAGCTTGCTTGATGCCAACAAGCAGGTATTGATCGGACGATACGTAGCAAGTTTTGTCACAAAGCCAATATGGTCTGAGGGTGAAATTGTTGGCTATGTGGCATTGCCTGCTGCTGAAAAAATAACCGATAAATTTGACTTACAATTTGTTGACGATATCAATCAGCATATTCTGTTGATTTTAGGTGGAATTTTTCTGGTCATTATCACTATCACCATACCTTTATCTCGACACTTTGTTGGCCCGATTACGCGCCTAAAAAATGCCGTTATTAAAGTCAACCAAGGGCAACTATCAACACGCTTGCCTATTGTTGGTCATGATGAACTCGCGACCTTAGCGCTCAACTTTAATGACTTGGCGGCAACGCTAGAACAAAATGAAGCATCGCGTAAACGTTGGTTAGCTGATATTGCTCATGAATTAAGAACGCCTTTAGCCATTGTTAAAGGCGAATTAGAAGCGATGGAAGATGGAGTCCGACCAATTAATATTAAAAATATTGCTTCTATTTCTGAAGAAGTGAATCATCTGCAAAGTTTAATTAATGATTTAAATGAGTTAAACCAAGCGGAAATTGGTGCTATGCGTTATCAAAAATCGGCTTTGAATATCAGCGAACTGCTTATGTTAAATGCTGAACGACATCGGGCGCTATTAAAAAGCCATGGTTTAGTACTGAGTTTGGAAATACCCGAGAATAAAATTTCATGTTGGGCTGATGCCAAGAGACTGAATCAACTGTTGGATAATTTGTTTACCAATAGCGCTAAGTATACCGACGCTCCGGGTCAGGTAATTTGTCGATTAGTTGAAAAACCAGATGATGTCTTTATTTATCTTGAAGATAGTCAGCCTGGCGTTTCGGAGGCCGATTTGGAAAAACTATTTGAGCATTTATATCGGGTAGACAGCTCTCGAAATAGGAAAACCGGTGGCAGTGGTATAGGTTTAGCATTATGTAAGAATATTGTTTATGCTCATCAAGGTGAAATATCTGCGCATGCATCTGCTCTGGGTGGCTTGATGATCAAAATTTCTTTACCGAAGAACTTACTTAGCTAACTTTCGATTCATTGGAGCGAATATGACCCGTATTTTAGTGGTAGAAGATGAAGTTAAAATAGCGCAACTATTACATGACTATATGGCGCAAGCGCAATTTAGCGTTACCATGTTGCATGATGGTGCGTCGGTCATTGAAGAGCTAAAAGCTCATTCATACGACACGGTATTGCTGGATTTAATGTTACCGGTAAAAGATGGTTTAACCTTGTGTAAAGAAATTCGTGAGTTTTCAAATATCCCGATTATTATGATCACTGCGCGTGTTGAAGAAATTGACCGTTTAGTTGGCTTGGACTTGGGCGCAGATGACTATATCTGCAAGCCTTTTTCGCCGCGTGAGGTGGTTGCTCGTGTTAAAGCCATATTACGTCGTTATGATATTGCCAATACTCAATCACTTCAAAATCTTATTTGTTTAGATGAAGCTAAATATCGAGCGACGGTTTATGGCCAGCAGGTAGAGTTAACGGCAATTGAATTTAATCTATTAAAAATATTATCGAAAGACCCAGGCCGCATTTATTCTAGGTCACAGTTAATCGATGAAGTATATAACGACCATAGAGTGGTTAGTGAACGTACCATCGATAGCCATATAAAAAAGTTACGTAAAAAAATTAATGGTATTAAAGGTGATAAAGAAATAGTGCAGTCAGTGTACAGTGTTGGCTACAAAGTAGAGTTAGTGTAAATTAGCGTCATTAATTCGATAAAAGTAATAAACTGCGTTTACAAGGATGAACAAATGCAATTAGCACAAGTTAATATTGCACAGGCGAAATATTCGCTTGATGCACCTGAAATGAAAGAATTCATCGATAATTTAGCGCCTATAAACGCCATAGCCGATGCCAGTGCCGGCTTTGTTTGGCGGCTAGTGGGTGAAGACAATAATGCCACGGATATCCAAGCCTTTGGCGATCCAAATATTATTGTTAATATGTCAGTGTGGTCTTCAATGGAGACATTGAAAGATTTTATGTTCAAAACTCACCACCGTGATTTTTTACGAAGCAAACAAGATTGGTTTCATAATATTAAGGAAGCTAATTATGCTTTATGGTGGATTGAAGATGGTACTATTCCAAGTATCGATGATGCCATAGTGCGTTTAGAGCATTTGCGCAGCTATGGTGATTCACCTTATGCTTTCTCATTTAAAGCGCCCTTTAGCATTTAGTGTAAAAGCGATAAGGTAGGGCTGAATTAGCTTTATTAGGTAGTTAACATGTTAAAACTATTGATTTTATTTGCGATGGTAAGCTTGGTGTTTTTGTCAGCCTGCAGTTCGGTATCGATTGGCACTAGAGTTGGTGAGATTAAAATTAATACTAAAAAAGAGCAACCTAAGGTTATTGTCAATCGTGATGAAAAGCGTGGCGCGAAATACCTAGGCACTAATTACTTGGCAACTCAACACCTAGCAATTCAACACTTAAACACTCATTACGAAAACTAATGTATTTATGTTGATATATAAACCAGAGGGTACTTTTTACCCTCTGATTGCTCATCAGTTTACTTAACCATCAAGTTAAATAAGTAAACTTGCTACCGCAGTTGCTAACTGCTGCTGGTAATCTTCATTACTTAATTGGTCATTTTCCATATCAAAATTATCATAAAAGCTGGGTATTGAAAGTGACGCTTTTACCTTGCCATCAAAATACGGCGCTGAGCCCGACGCCGCGGCTAAAACACTACCTGCGCCTCCTGGCCCTGGTGACGTTGACAGTAATAGCATAGGTTTATTTTGAAATACTTTTTGATTAATACGTGAAGCCCAATCAAATAAGTTTTTATACGCCGCAGTATAGCTACCATTATGTTCAGCAAATGAAATAATAATGGCATCGCTCTCACCCAGTTTATTGAAAAAGGCTTTTGCTGCTTCAGGTTGACCAAGCTCTTGTTCTTTATCTTGGCTAAATAGTGGCATCTCAAAGTCGTTTAGATCCAGTACTTCGATCTCAGTACTTTCGTTAGCTTGAGCGACGAGATGGGCAGCATGTGCAGCCAGTAATTTGTTAATTGATTTACGGCTTGAACTTGCGCCAAATGCGATTACTTTCATGATAATGCCTCATTGTGTTGGTCTGTTTGGTAGATAAAAATAGCTTGGCCTGCGGTTAATGCCGTAAACGAAACTCCTTGTTGGTCGTGAATAAGACTGCGTGCTTTAATCACTTCACCATTGATCATCGCTTCTCCCATGCTGAGGTAAACCATGACTTCGCCTGAAATCTCAATACGTTGCTGAGCTGCTGTGTTACTTACTGAAATGGCAATAGTGCTGCTAAATGTTGTGTCTTGTGCTTTATTGCCACCATAAACATTAGCATATTCACCGTGTTTAGGGTGGTAGTGTTTATAACCTGCGGGTTGACCTTTTTCATCAGGTAAAACCCAGAGTTGGATCATATGGTTTTGTTCATTATTAGGATTGACTTCATTATGACGAAAGCCTTCAGCACCAGCGCGTTGTACTTGCACCGAACCGGCACTTAGTCGCTCTCCGTGGCCTAGTGAACCTTGATGTATAATGTCGCCAGCGACCATAACAGAAATAACATCAACTTCTTTGTGGCTATGCATATGAGTTTCGCCATGCGGTAAAAAGTTAGCATCAGCGAGATAAACAAAGTTTCCTAGCCCCGGAAAAGCTATAGTTTTTGAACGACCAAATAGTTGTTGATTAATAACAAAATGTCGTTCAATTAGACCTGCAAAGCCATCTTGCGGTAACTGCTCGAAAGTAAGTGTTTTCATTTTTGTGGTCATGGTATCTGGCTGCTTTTATTAACTATCGTCAGTTTATGCTTAATTGATGGAGTGATATATAGCGATTCAGGTAAATTATTATTACACTAGATGCAATAATGACTATTTAAGAGCTCATTTGTTTTTCTAAAAGTAATATAGTTTGATACAAAATAGCGCCACATAGCTCATTTACTCGTTAGTTAATAAAGATGGCAATTAATACAATCTCACTTTGTATTAATTTTTCAGCAAGCCAAACCAAGTATTTAAGTAATAAAAGTTTCACTTAATTATGTTAATCGAGCATAAAACAAAAGGCCACTTGGCGCATACAGCTGTCTTTAGCAAAGTTTCTTGAGGTGATCACTGAGTGCGCATTGCTGACATTAGCTTAATAATTTTAGCCATATATTTTCTAATGATTATTTTGCTTTGTATAAGCAACATTTTTCAATAATATATATTTGCACGCTTTCACCGGAGAAAGCGTGATAAAAGCACGCTTTCCCCAAAAGTAAATTCATGTGAAACAATAAACTATTGATATAATGAGAATATAAAGTTAATTTAATTGTCATTATAAATAAATCAGTCAGTTAATTATCTGTGGAAAAGAAGGTTTTTTCCCGTCTAATAAGCTGTTATATTTCACTATGAATCGAGAGCAAGCATTTAATAAATTGTACGCATGTCCCTGTTGTGGATATGCAACATTAGCGGAAATCGCAAACTATGAAATTTGTGAAATATGCTTTTGGGAAGATGATGGCCAAGATGATCCAGAGCAAAATGAATGCTTTGGTGGGCCCAATAAAGTTTCGTTAAAAGAAGCTCGTTTTAACTTTTTAGTTTTCGGAGCTGCTGAAAGGAATCAAACTGATTGCGTACGGTCTGTAAATGAAAGTGATATTAACCTAAGAAACTATAAATTGGTTTACGACGTAATATCAGAATAGAAATATAACAAGCTGTTTAACAAGGACAAAATACAGTTGGCTTTTGCTCCTTCGTCGCTTATTTTAGCCAACTATATTTTGCCCATTAACAGGGCGTTATGTTTTTAAGGAATAATCATACAATGATTAAATTTTTACCGGTTGTTTTGTTAGTTTTATTGGTTGGTTGTAAATCCACGCCAAGCGTTGTTTATCAGGAAGGCGAGGTTACAAGTCCAAACGCTCCCATAATTAGAGTTTTACCAAAATACCCTAAGAGTGCTCTCGATGAAAATATATCAGGTTACGTTAAAGCGAAGTTTGTAATCCAAGAAAATGGTAGTGTCAGCGATATAGTTATTATTGAGTCTGTACCTGAATCGATTTTTGACGCTGAAGCAATTCGAGTATTAAAAAAGTGGAAATATAAACCTGCTTTGCTTAATGGTAAAACTGTGAACTCTTGGGCAGAAACCCAATTAGATTGGAATCACCCTAGTACCAAAACATAACAAGAAATTCAACAGGACTAAAAACAGCGGGCTGTTCGCTTCGCTACCATTTTAGCCCGCTATTTTTAGCCCGTTAATTGGGCGTTAGCTTTACAAGGAAAGTATGAAGTCGTTATCTAGTTTTTGCCTTTTACTCTGGTTAATCCCTTATTTTGGGAAACAATATTTTCCTGAGATATTTTCTGTTTGGTATTTACAGTGGACTACATTCGGTCTGTTAAGTGTTTTGCTTCCGTTTGGCTTTGCTAAAAGCATTTTAAGTAAAACAGAGCAAAAATACGCGACATCCTTTCTCTTTATCTTTTTAGTTAATGTTTTCTTAACTGGAGTCGGATTGAACTTATTAAAAAGTACTAATACATACTTATCTGTTCAATCGGAGTTAGTACCCGAAAATGCATCGTTAGCTACTATCAATAATGAAAATCCCGAAGTAAGAAGTGTTATAGCACAGGTTATTTACAAAGAATTTGGTCAACCAATAATGTATAAGAATGAATCAAATGAGCTTGTGATTTATAGTCCTACAGAAGATGATAAGAAGAGCTATAGAGAAAGATTTACTACTGGAGAAAAAGCGAAAGAAATAATTAAAAATACATCACGGCAAATAACGGAAATAATGTATTTGTTTGGTTGGGCTTGTGGCTGTTTTTTTATTGTATTTATTATCACGTTTCGTTTAGAGCAAAGTAAAGCTAACAAGTCGTTAAAGCAGGACAAATAACAGTTGGCTTTTGCTCCTTCGTCGCTTATTTTAACCAACTATTATTTGCCTCTTAGTGAGGCGTTAGTTGCTTAAAACATTTTGCGTATTTTTAAGGGCAGGGTTACTGTTTTTATC
>OJAV01000396.1_pt1 | contig 18298 bp, 13 predicted proteins | sample 1590081 | NCBI WGS metagenome assembly OJAV01 (sample SAMN05416852, study PRJEB24817) | seawater metagenome | isolation source: Sea water | place: Canada:Atlantic | collected 2013-07
AAAACCGCTGGACGCATTCTGAGGCGGTCACTTATTAATGCGGATTGGTATTATTCGATGGTATTGGTATAAATTCAGCACATAAAAAAACACCGCCTAGTACATCTTGTACCAGGCGGTGTTTTTAGTATTCAAAAAGGCTTAAATTAAGCTTCTTGAATAACAATCAATTTGATTGTAGTAGTAACTTCTGAGTGCAACTGTAGGTCGATTTCGAACTCGCCAGTTTCACGCAAAGTACCAGTAGGCAATTTAACTTCAGATTTAGCAATCTCAACACCAGCGGCAGTAATAGCTACTGCGATGTCACGAGTACCGATAGATCCGAACAATTTACCTTCGTCGCCAGCAGGTGCTGCGATAGTGACTTCAGCCAACTCAGCAACTTTTGCTGCGCGTGCTTCAGCCGCTGCAAGCTGGTCAGCAATTTTTGCTTCAAGCTCTGCACGACGTGCTTCAAATTTTTCTACGTTTGCTTTAGTAGCAGGAACCGCTTGTCCTTGAGGGAACAAGTAGTTACGTGCATAACCTGATTTTACAGTGACATTGTCACCCAAGCCGCCCAGGTTAGCGACCTTGTTTAGTAGTATGATTTCCATCTTGCTACCTCTTAATTTCGCTAGGGTTACTTGTGAGAATCAGTATATGGAAGCAATGCTAGGAAGCGCGCGCGCTTGATAGCAGTTGACAACTGACGCTGATATTTAGCGCTAGTTCCAGTGATACGGCTAGGTACGATTTTACCACTTTCAGTGACATAGTTTTTCAACATAGCGATGTCTTTATAATCGATCTGAACAACACCATCAGCTGAGAAACGGCAGAATTTACGACGTCTAAAAAAACGAGCCATTTTTTGTCTCCTTATTCTTTTTCGTCAGAAGCAGTAGCTGCTTCAGGTTCTACAGACTTGTCTTCAGAAGACGGTCTTTCGTCACGCTTTTCACGACGCTCTTCTTTAGCCATAGGCGATTGCTCTGTTTCAGCATCTTTAGTACGCATAACTAGGTTACGCAATACAACGTCATTGAAACGGAAAGCAGTCTCTAGCTCTTCAACGGCTTCAGCAGAAGCTTCAGCATTGATAAGTACGTAGTGTGCTTTGTGTAGTTTGTCGATTGGGTAAGCCAATTGACGACGGCCCCAATCTTCCATACGGTGGATTGTGCCACCATTTTGGGTAAGAATTCCGGTATAACGCTCGATCATACCTGGAACTTGTTCACTCTGGTCAGGGTGAACCATGAATACGATTTCGTAATGACGCATCATATTGCTCCTCACGGTTGTAGCCTCGACAGCACAGTCAGACTGTATGGAGACAAGGAACTAAAATTAAAGTGACTGTTTTAAGCGGCGCGAATTGTATATAAACTGGTCGGTAGGCACAAGCAATATTTATGCTTATTCCCTATAAAGATGCGTGGTATAGATGCGCCCCACTCTCGTGAGGCAAATTTAGCACCTAGATAGTCTATCGTTGGCGCCCATAATGCTAATCGTCAATATCTTGCTTGGTTAGCCATTCACCCAGTTTTTGCATGTCTTGTTCAGCTGCAAACGTCAGTTCTTCTACCCAATCGTGCACATTTTCCCACCAAGCTGGATGATCGCCTTGTTGAATTTGATTAGCAATTTTTTGCACTCTGGCCAAACCAACCGAGCCTGCAGCCCCTTTTATTTTATGGGCCTGAGAGCACACTTCGTCTTTCTCATCAGCGCTTAAGCTAAGTTGCAGAATTTCTAAGTAAACCGGCATATTTTCTTCAAACACTTTAACACTGGTGCTGACCATTTCATGGCCTATGGTATCCACCAACATCTGCAGCAAATCTAAATCTAAAATGGCATCAAGCTCTTTATCTGGCTCTTCTTCATTAGGCTTGTGCGACTCGTAAGAATGCTCACTGAACAGCGAGTTAAATACTTCAATGATACGGCTCTTCTTAACCGGTTTTGCCACAACATCGTCCATGCCGCTGTCCAAGTATTCCTGACGGCGCTTAATCACATTAGCCGTTAAGGCAACAATACTGGTTTGTTCAACCAGACTTTCTTCGTGCAGGGTTGCGGCAACATCAAAACCTGTCATATCCGGTAATTGGATATCAAGCAAGATTAAGTCGTACTGTTTATCGCGTACCATTTTTATCGCTTCGCTGCCTGTCATGGCCACATCAACATGCTGGTCAAGCTTTTCTAATAATGCTTTGGCAACCATCACGTTGAGTTCTATATCTTCCACCAACAGAATATTCAGGCCACGTACTTGCAGCTCTTCCACTTGCATGGGGCGTTTGCTTATGGGTAATGGCAACTCCACCGTGAAACAGGTGCCTTTACCGATTTCACTACTGACTTTTATGTCACCGTTCATCAGTGACACCATTTGTTGACATATCGCCAAGCCGATACCCGTTCCCGTGGCACTTTGATGCTCGGGCAAGTTAACTTGGTAATACATAGCAAATATCTTATCAAGCTCGGTTTGAGGTATACCAACGCCGGTATCCCCAACGCAAAATTTCACGTGACTAATACCATCACCCGCGGTGTGCGCTTCAACACTTAAGCTCACTTTCCCTTTTTGCGTGAACTTGACCGCATTGAATAGCAAGTTCCACAAAATTTGGCGCAATCTGGTGCCGTCCACTTCGACAAAATCTGGCAGCGGCTCTTTAATGTCAGTATCAAACGCAAGGCCTTTATCGGCAGCGAGCAATTTGATAATACTGCTTAGCTCTTCGGTGAAATCTTTTATAGATACCGTTTTTAGCGATAGCTCGAGTTTGTCACGACCCATGCGATCGATATCAATAATATCGTTAAAGATATTCCCCAAAGTAATACCGCTGGCGTAAATGGTACTCACCCAAGCAAATTGCTCTTTATCTAACTTGGTATCGCGCAGCATACGGCTTAAGCCGACAATACCGTTTAACGGCGTACGCAATTCATGGCTAATGGTAGCGATAAATTTGGTTTTATCTTTACTGGCTTTCGCGACGATATTTTCGGCCTGCTTACGCTCTGTAATATCACGGCCAAACGCTAATAACCCTAAGCGTTTATTGTCTTTGTCATAGAAAGGTACTTTGCGCATTTCAAAGTAACCACGGCGACCATCGGCAAAGCGCAGCCAAACCTCTTCAGTAATGCTTACATCATTTTCTAGTACTTCATGATCACTGGCTGCCACTTGGCTCGCTAGCTCTTCTTCCCAAACTTCATGCGGGGTTAAGCCAATTAATTCTGCTTCGGTTCGGCCGGTCATTTGTTCTGCTAAGCGGTTACAACCTGCAAATTGTCCTTCTTCGTTACGGTAGTAAATAAGATCTGGCGAGGCATCAATGATTGAACGCAACAAGGTAGACAAACGCAGCGCTTGGGCTTCTTTTTCAGCTCTGTCTTTAATTTCATTTTCTAATTCTACGAATACGCTTTCACGCTCTTCTTGGGCATTTTTACGCTGCTCTATCTCGTAGTTAAGCTGTTTAATATTGTTTTGCAGCTCACGGCTAAGCAGAATATCTTCTTCACGTAAGCGCTCTAATTGGGTTACCGCTTCGGCTAAATGCCCTCTGGAGCGCTCAAGTTGTTTGACTAACTCACTGAAGAAAAACAATACCCAAGGCGCACTGACGATGGTCAGGATAATTGCACTCATAAAATCTTCTAGCTTCACATCCCCTATGATGTAAATACGCAAGAAGTAGGTGCCTGTCATGGTGAAGATGAGGGTCAGAATGACGAATAACACGCTAACACGCAGGGTGCCAAAACGATTAATAAACTGGGCAAATCGAAGGGCCCAAGGTTCTACTGATTCTTGTCGCTGCATGCTATGTTCTCGTGCTTAAAAGTGAGGCTATGAGCGCGCCATGCTAGCAAGTTCGAACACAGGGTCAACTGATAATCGCTACTTGAGCTGGGCTTTATGACATTGTTTGTTTTTCAAACAATTTAGCTAAATATCCTCAACACGCCCGTTTTGGCAGTGTTTCCAAATAGTAACTTATACTTTTTATGCGTTTTTTTCTCATAAATATTCACTAGCAAACCAAAAAGTCACTGTTTGCAACGGTGTAAGTTAACTATTTATTAACACTTGGCGAGAAAAATGGCTGTTATTCCATAGGATATAACCAACTAAATGGACGATTGTTAACTTACTGAATTAAAATAAGTTTATACAAAAAACCCAACATAAAGTAAGGATTTTTCAAGTAAGTTCAAACTTCTGAATTGATTTATATATTTTAACTCGGTATTTTGTACGGCCTGCTTAGTATAAATATTCGATACTCGACTGGTATCCCCAATAATAAAAACGACAAGAATACATAGCGTGACATGGCGCAATTAGGCCACTTTTTTGTGTGCCAAAGTTTACCCGTGAGCGTTATAGAAAATAAAGCAGTAACCTAAAACACAACCCTGACCAGTCGTCGGTTGAAGGAGTTACGTCAATGAGTTTATATAATCCTAATGATTCCAAAGATAACTGTGGATTTGGTCTAATCGCCCATACACAAGGCGAAGCCAGCCACAAGCTTGTTATCACTGCCATTGAAGGATTGGATCGCATGCAACACCGTGGTGGTATCGCCGCCGACGGTAAAACCGGGGATGGGTGTGGCTTGCTACTTCAAAAACCGGATGCGTTTTTTAAAGAGATAGCCGCCGAAAACGGTTGGAAATTAAGTAAGAAATACGGTGTAGGGGTTATTTTCCTCAATCAGGACGACACCTTAGCGGCCCGTGGCCGTGAAATTTTGAACGAAGAATTAGAGCGTGAAACGCTAAGCGTAGCAGGTTGGCGAGTCGTGCCTACTGACCATTCAGTATTGGGTGATCTCGCTGCCTCTGGCGTACCGCAAATTGAACAGGTTTTTGTTAATGCGCCTTCTGGATGGCGTAAACGTGACCTAGAGCGTCGTTTATTTATGGCCCGTCGCCGTGCTGAAAAACGCATGAGCGAAGACAGTGAATTTTACATTGCGTGTTTATCAACGCTAGTTACTGTCTATAAAGGCTTAGTCATGCCAAAAGATTTGCCTAAGTTTTATTTAGACTTAGCCGATGAGCGCATGCAATCTGCCATTTGTGTATTCCACCAGCGCTTCTCTACCAATACTTTGCCTAAGTGGCCATTGGCACAGCCATTCCGCTTCTTAGCGCACAATGGTGAAATTAACACCATTCGTGGTAACCGCGATTGGGCTCAAGCACGAAGCAGCAAGTTTGTTACTCCACTATTGCCCGATTTAGGAGATGCAGCGCCATTTGTTAACACAGAAGGCTCTGACTCTTCATCACTAGATAACATGCTTGAGCTGTTCCTTGCTGGCGGCATGGATTTGTTCCGCGCTATGCGTTTACTTGTGCCACCCGCATATCAAAACAACAGCACCATGGACGACGATCTTCGTGCATTTTATGAGTTTAACTCAATGCACATGGAGCCGTGGGACGGCCCAGCGGGTATCGTTTTAACCAACGGACGCCATGTGGCTTGTAACCTAGACCGAAACGGTTTGCGCCCAGCGCGTTACGTAATCACTAAAGATGGCTTGATTACCCTTGCCTCTGAAATCGGCATCTGGGATTACAAACCTGAAGACGTAGTAGAAAAAGGCCGCGTTGGCCCAGGTGAAATGCTAGCCGTCGATACTTACAACGGCAAAATCTGGCGTTCGAACGAAATTGATGAAGAGCTTAAAGGCCGTCATCCTTATCGCGAATGGATTGACGAAAACATTCGCCGCTTAAAGCCTGTTGAAGAGTGTGACGCCTCATTGATTGGTCAGCGTGTGTTTGACGACAACATGATGGCTACGTACCACAAGTTGTTTGCTTATAGTTATGAAGAGCTTCAGCAAATCGTAAAAGTGCTCGCTAAAGATGGCCAAGAAGCCGTTGGCTCAATGGGTGACGATACCCCAATGGCCGTGCTCTCCTCAAAGCAGCGTACTATTTATGATTATTTCCGTCAGCAATTTGCTCAGGTAACCAACCCACCTATCGATCCATTACGTGAAAATCACGTTATGTCGTTGGCAACCTGTATTGGCCGTGAGCAAAACGTATTTAGCGAAACCTCTGGTTATGCTCATCGCGTATTGTTTGAATCTCCGGTATTAATTTACACCGATTTGAAACAATTACGTGAATATGACGCAGAGCATTATTATTCAGAAGTGGTCGACTTAAATTACAAGCCAGAAGAAGGCCTGAAAAAAGCCATCTCGCGCATTTGTAACGAAGTGGAATACTTGGTGAAAACCAAACGTGCCGCCTTTGTTATTTTGTCTGACCGCAACGTGAAATCAAACCGTCTGACTATTCCGGCTGCTATGGCAGTTGGCGCAGTACAACGTCGCTTGATAGACAAATCACTTCGCTGTGATGCCAATATTGTCGTTGAAACCGCATCAGCCCGTGACCCACATCATTTTGCTGTGTTACTCGGTCTTGGTGCGACGGCTGTTTATCCGTTCTTAGCTTATGAGTCTATCGAGCAAATGGCCGATAAAGGCGAACTAGGCGTGAGCGCGATGCAAGGTGTACTGAACTACCGCAAAGGCATCAACAAAGGTCTGTACAAGATCATGTCGAAAATGGGTATCAGCACCATCGCTAGCTACCGTAGTTCGAAGCTTTTTGAAGCCATTGGTATTAACGCCGATGTCACCAAATTGTGCTTCCAAGGCGTGCCAAGTCGTATACAAGGTGCTGGTTTTGAGGATTTTGAACAAGACCAAATTAATTTAAGCCGCGTCGCTTGGTTAAAACGTAAACCGATTGATCATGGCGGTTTATTAAAGTACGTACACGGGGGCGAGTATCATGCTTATAACCCAGACGTTGTCACCAGCCTGCAAAAAGCCGTTGTTAGCGGAAAGTACGACGATTATCGCGTGTTCAGCACCTTAGTAAATGAACGTTCACCGAGTCATTTCCGTGATTTATTGGCACTAAAAGCAGAAAGCCCAGCGATTGATATCAGTGAAGTTGAACCCGCTGAAAATTTATTCAAACGTTTTGATACCGCTGCAATGTCAATAGGTGCACTTAGCCCAGAGGCTCACGAAGCACTTGCTATCGCCATGAACCGCTTAGGTGGTAAGTCGAACTCAGGTGAAGGTGGTGAAGATCCAGCGCGTTTCGATACTGAGAAGAACTCAAAGATAAAGCAAGTCGCGTCGGGCCGTTTTGGTGTGACACCCCATTACCTTGTTAATGCAGAAGTGATTCAAATTAAAGTAGCCCAAGGCGCCAAGCCAGGCGAAGGTGGCCAGTTACCTGGTGACAAGGTAAACAGTTACATTGCTGAACTTCGCTTTGCTGTGCCAGGCGTAACGCTAATTTCACCGCCGCCTCATCACGATATCTATTCGATTGAAGATTTGGCCCAGTTAATTTTTGACTTGAAACAAGTTAACCCTACTGCGCAAATTTCGGTGAAGTTAGTATCAGAACCAGGCGTGGGCACCATTGCCACAGGTGTAGCGAAAGCTTACGCAGATTTGATCACCATCTCTGGTTATGACGGTGGCACTGGTGCAAGCCCGCTAACCTCGGTCAAATACGCTGGTAGCCCCTTCGAACTTGGTCTTGCTGAAACCCAGCAAGCGCTAGTTGAAAACGGTTTGCGCCACAAAGTGCGAGTACAAACTGATGGCGGTCTAAAAACCGGCCTTGATGTGGTCAAAGGCGCAATATTGGGTGCTGAAAGCTTTGGTTTTGGTACCGGGCCTATGGTTGCATTAGGGTGTAAGTACCTACGTATTTGTCACCTGAACAACTGTGCAACAGGTGTAGCAACCCAAGACGAAAAACTACGGGAAAACTACTTCATTGGTTTACCCGAAATGGTGATGAACTACTTTAAGTTTATCGCTGAAGAAGTGCGCGAAATCATGGCATCCATTGGTGTGACCAAGCTTGATGACTTAATCGGTCGTACTGAACTGCTGGAAGTGTTACCTGGTATCACCGCCAAGCAGAGTCGTCTAGATTTAAGCCCCATTTTAGCCAAGCCTAAAGCAGGTGATCATACTAAGCTGTTCTGTTCTGAAATTGCCAATACGCCATTAGATAAAGGCGATTTGAACGTACAAATTTTGAATGATGCTAAAGAGGCTATCAGCTCTTTAACCGGCATATCGCTAAAATACAATGTACGCAACACTGACCGTTCAGTGGGCGCCATGGTGTCAGGTGCGATTGCTAAAGTGCATGGTAACCAAGGTATGCAAGACGCGCCTATCCAATTACAGCTTACCGGCACAGTCGGCCAAAGCTTTGGTGTATGGAATGCAGGCGGCCTTGAAATGCACCTTATTGGTGATGCTAACGATTACGTTGGTAAAGGCATGACCGGCGGTAAGCTAGTGATTAGCAACCCGACCAACATCAGCTTTGACCCACACGCAAGTGCCATCATGGGTAACACCTGTTTATACGGTGCAACGGGCGGTAAATTGTTCGCAGCCGGTCGTGCAGGTGAGCGTTTTGGTGTGCGTAACTCAGGGGCTGTTGCAGTTGTTGAAGGTACAGGTGACAACGGCTGTGAGTACATGACAGGTGGTATTGTTGCTGTGCTTGGCGCAGTCGGCGTTAACTTTGGTGCCGGTATGACCGGTGGCTTTGCTTACATCCTTGACGAATTAGACGATATTGAACATCGCATTAACCCTGAACTAGTAGAGATTATGGGCATTGAAGACAAAGTCATTTTGTCTGAACACTTACGTGGCCTTATCAATCAACACTACGAAGAAACAGGCAGCGAGTACGCTATGGGCTTACTCAACAACTTCAATGAAGTATTGCCTAAATTCCGCTTAATTAAGCCTAAGACCAGTAATGTCAAGAATCTGTTGGGGCACATCAGTCGCTCATCATCAGAACTTAGCATTCAGGCCCAATAAGTAGCAGGACGAGAATCATATGTCTAAAAACGTATATCAATTTGTTGACGTAGAACGTATCGACCCGCCGAAAAAGCCGATCGTTGTACGTAAAGCAGAATTTGCTGAAATTTATCAGCCATTGACCCAATCACAAACAGAAGGTCAAGCTGACCGCTGTTTAGATTGCGGGAACCCTTATTGTGAATGGAAATGCCCAGTACATAACTTTATCCCTCAGTGGCTTGAACTTGCCAACCAAGGGAAAATTTTAGAAGCTGCAGAGCTTTCTCACAAAACCAACAGTTTGCCAGAAGTGTGTGGCCGTGTTTGCCCCCAAGACCGTTTGTGTGAAGGTGCTTGTACCTTAAACGACGACTTTGGTGCTGTGACCATTGGTAGTATCGAAAAATACATAACCGACACTGCCTTTCAAATGGGCTGGCGTCCTGACATGTCAGGCGTTGTGGCAACAAACAAGAAAGTCGCTATTGTGGGCGCTGGACCTGCCGGCCTAGCCTGTGCCGATATTCTTGTACGTAACGGCGTTAAACCCGTTGTGTATGACAAATACCCTGAAATTGGTGGCTTGTTAACCTTCGGTATTCCGGCATTTAAGCTTGAAAAAGACGTGATCACACGTCGCCGCGAAATCTTCACCGAAATGGGTGTTGAGTTTGTTCTCAACACTGAGATCGGCAAAGACATCGATTTTCAAACCTTGCTTGATGAATACGATTCGGTTTTCTTAGGCATGGGTACATACAAGCCAATGCAAGGCGGTTTTGCTAACGAAGGTGCACCGGGTGTATACGAAGCCCTGCCCTTCTTAATCGCCAACATCAACCGTCACCTTAAGTTTGAAAAATCAGCAGATGAATTTGTTGATATGAAAGGCAAAAAAGTGGTGGTACTAGGCGGTGGTGATACCACCATGGACTGCGTACGTACTTCCATTCGCCAAGGTGCAACAGATGTTATCTGTGCTTATCGCCGTGACGAAGACAGCATGCCGGGCTCACGTCGTGAAGTGGTAAACGCCAAAGAAGAAGGCGTTGAATTTACGTTTAACGTACAACCTCTAGACATCGAGTTAGACGCCGATGGCAACGCTTGCGGTGTGCGCTGCGTGAAAACCGAAATGGGTGAACCTGATGCCGAAGGACGTCGTCGTCCGGTGGTTATTGAAGGCTCTGAACACGTTATCGAAGCAGACGCAGTGATTATTGCGTTTGGTTTCCAGCCTAGTCCTGCAGGTTGGTTCGGTGACTACGGTATTATTCTGGACGAAAAAGGCCGTGTACGCGCGCCAGCTAAAGGAAAATACCCGTTCCAAACGTCTAACCCTAAGATTTTCTCGGGGGGCGACATGGTACGCGGCTCAGATTTAGTGGTTACGGCTATTTTCGAAGGCCGAGAAGCCGCCGAAGGTATGCTCGACTACATGGGTGTGTAAACGGCCCCAAGTCTACTGACTTATCAAACTGCATAAAAAAGGAGCTTAGGCTCCTTTTTTTGTGCCTGTAATCCAGTGCTTCAGTAAAAATCACCGGACGCGTTCTGAGGGGGCAATTATTAATGCGGATAGGTATTAATCCATTAGACTAAAAATACTCAGGTTATGGTTTGCTTCTAGCGTTACGCTTAATGATGAGTTAGCGTAAACACATGACTTATTGAGGTATTACCCTATGACTGCCACGATTAATCTACCTAAAATAATGCAAATTGGCGCCGGTGCCATCAACGCACTCCCCGCCACTCTTGAGCAGCTCGGCTGCCATTATCCTTGTATCATTACCGACAGCACTATGGTCAGGCTTGGCTACACAGAGTCCATAACTGACTTACTCAATGCGCACGGTCTGGGCTATGGCCTCTTTAGCGAAACGATGGCTGAGCCAAGTGAAGACTCAATTTTACCAGCAGTGGCATTGGTACAGCGGGAAAAATACGATTGCTTACTGGCATTAGGTGGTGGTAGTGCCATCGACACCGCCAAAGCAATAGCTTTATTAGCCACCCATGGCGGAAGCATGAGAGATTACAAAATGCCGCGCCCCGTTAACTTAAGCAGCATGCCGGTGATTGCCATACCCACCACAGCGGGTACAGGTTCAGAAGCAACCCAAGCGACGATCATTACCGATGCCTCAACCGACGAGAAAATGTTATGCATGGGCCCTGGGTTGATGCCCATGGCTGCCATAGTTGATTACGAGTTAACCTTAAGCTTGCCATCGCGTATTGCCGCTGATACCGGTATCGATGCCCTCACTCACGCAATAGAAGCCTATGTCAGTCGCAAGGCTAATCTTTTTAGTGACCAGCAAGCGATTGCCGCAATGAAGCTAATCGGGCAAAACTTATTAAAAACCTGTCAAGATGCTAAAGATCTCGCGGCCCGAGAAGCGGTAATGCTTGGAGCAACATTGGCAGGTATTGCCTTTTCAAACGCCTCTGTTGCCCTAGTGCATGGTATGAGCCGCCCGTTAGGCGTGCATTTTCATGTTCCACATGGATTAAGTAACGCCATGTTGTTGCCTACTGTCACTGAATATTCGATCAGCAGTGCACCCACACGTTATGCACAGTGCGCCATGTATATGGGACTAATCGATAATATAGAGGATGAGAATCAGGCACACCAAGCGCTGCTGAACCAATTAAAGCGAATCAATCAAACGCTCTCAGTACCGTCGTTAGCCGAGTTTGGAGTGGATAAAGATGTATTCTTTAGCACCTTGCCCTTAATGGCAGAACAAGCGCTGGCCTCAGGCTCCCCCAATAATAACCCGCGTCAGGTCGACAAAGACGAAATAGTGAAACTCTATGAAATTGCCTGGGAAAGTTAACAGGCAAATCGTTAACCTGTGATGGCATGCAACACGATGTCACAACCCCAGCAATAAAAAGGAGCCAAAGCTCCTTTCGTTAATTATCGCTGGCAATAAGGCCTATGCTTCAGCGCTTTCACCTTCAATCTTCTGCGCTTCTACTTCTTGGGCTATTTGGCTCAAGGCTTGTTCGAATACGGATGCAGGCTGCCCTCCACTGATTAAATGCTTGTTGTTTACTATCACCGCTGGCACAGAACTAATACCGTTTGATTGGTACAAGTGCTGGGCCTCGCGTACCTCTTGGGTATACTTACCGGTGGTTAATATCTCTTGAGCAGCGGCTTTATCTAGCCCGACTTGCTCAACCACAGCAAGCAGTTGTTCATGGTTACTTGGGTCGCCGCTTTGTTTAAAGTACAAATCAAAAAATGCCAGCTTAAGCTCTGTTTGTTTGCCCGCCTCTTCAGCCCAGTGCAATAACCTGTGTGCGTCGAATGTATTATAAATACGGCCACCGCCACGGTTGCCAAATTCATAACCCACGTCTAACCCACGCTGCTTAATCATCTCACGATTTTGCTCACTTTGTTCAACGCTAATACCGTACTTTTCAGTAATATGCTCAACGATTTCTTGCCCCTCTGGTGGCATATTTGGATTTAGCTCGAAAGGCTGCCAACTGATATCGGCTGTAACTTTACCGTCAAGTTTACCCAATGCTTCATCTAATGCTTTATAACCGATAATGCACCAAGGGCATGACACGTCAGAAACGATATCGATTTTAAGTGGGGTCGCCATAATTTAACTCCTAATTGCTCAGGCAAGTCACAGTAGCGTGATGCCGATTGATACATTATACATTGGCCTAGCCGTGCCAATATTCAAGCGTGAGACACAAAAACACACACTTTGCCTTAGCCAACACAAAGCGCTATCGCTTTGAAAAATCCCCCCAAATAAACCTTGCTTGGGCATAAAGACCGCACTGAATGAAAATTAAATGCACTTTTAGTAAAAAAATACGAAATTTTTTACAAAATTACTTGAGATAATCTCCCCTAACCCCATTTATGACCGCAGAACAAATTTCTGAGCGAAGGCAAAAACCTTGCTCAATTTAAACGTCCGAGTAATCGGCAACTTAAACCTTTATTAACATTGGAATTTTCAGGAGATTTGAAAATGGCAATTCGTCCTTTAAACGATCGTGTGATCGTTAAGCGTCACGAACAAGAAAGCAAATCTGCAGGCGGCATCGTATTAACGGGCTCAGCAGCAGAAAAATCAACTCGCGGTGAAGTTATCGCTGTCGGCAATGGCCGCACACTTGATAACGGCGAAGTGAAAGCTGTAGACGTTAAAATCGGCGATATCGTTATTTTTAACGACGGTTACGGCGTAAAAACAGAGAAGCTAGACGGCGAAGAAGTATTGATTCTTAGCGAAAACGATATCCTAGCAGTAGTCGAATAATTAACCGTTAACCAAATTTAGAGGAATTAATATCATGGCAGCAAAAGAAGTACGTTTTTCTGATGACGCTCGCGTAAAAATGCTAGCTGGCGTTAACATTCTAGCCAACGCAGTAAAAGTTACCCTAGGCCCTAAAGGCCGTAACGTAGTGTTAGACAAGTCATTCGGCGCACCTACCATCACTAAAGATGGCGTGTCAGTAGCCAAAGAAATCGAATTAGAAGATAAATTCGAAAACATGGGCGCTCAAATGGTGAAAGAAGTTGCCTCTAAAGCCAACGACGAAGCCGGTGACGGAACTACAACTGCAACCGTACTTGCACAGTCTATCGTGACTGAAGGCCTAAAAGCCGTTGCAGCAGGTATGAACCCAATGGATCTTAAGCGCGGTATCGACAAAGCAGTTATCGCTGCGGTTGAACAGCTTAAAGCGCTTTCTGTTCCTTGTGCTGACAGCAAAGCGATTGCCCAAGTAGGTACTATCTCTGCTAACTCTGACACTGAAGTAGGCGACCTTATCGCTGAAGCAATGGACAAAGTAGGCAAAGAAGGCGTTATCACCGTTGAGGAAGGCCAATCTCTACAAAACGAATTAGAAGTTGTAGAAGGTATGCAGTTCGACCGTGGTTACCTATCTCCTTACTTCATGAACAACCAAGAAAACGGAACTGTAGAACTAGACAACCCGTTCATCCTTTTGGTTGACAAAAAAATATCTAACATCCGTGAATTACTACCAACTCTTGAAGCAGTAGCAAAAGCCTCTAAGCCTTTGCTAATCATTGCTGAAGACGTTGAAGGTGAAGCACTAGCAACACTTGTTGTGAACAACATGCGCGGAATCGTTAAAGTAGCAGCCGTTAAAGCGCCTGGTTTCGGTGACCGTCGTAAAGCGATGCTTCAAGATCTTGCCACACTAACTGGTGGTACTGTGATTTCTGAAGAAATCGGCCTAGAACTTGAAAAAGTAACTCTAGAAGACCTAGGTACAGCGAAGCGCGTTGTTATCAACAAAGACAACACCACTGTAGTTGACGGTGCTGGTGAAGAAGACGCGATCCAAGGCCGTGTTGCTCAAATACGCGCTCAAATCGAAGAATCAAGCTCAGACTACGACAAAGAGAAACTTCAAGAGCGCCTAGCTAAGCTAGCTGGCGGTGTTGCGGTTATCAAAGTTGGCGCAGCAACTGAAGTTGAAATGAAAGAGAAGAAAGACCGCGTTGAAGATGCACTACACGCAACTCGCGCAGCGGTTGAAGAAGGCGTAGTAGCCGGTGGCGGTGTTGCACTAGTTCGTGCAGCTTCTAAGATTGTTGACCTTCAAGGCGACAACGAAGACCAAACACACGGCATTAAATTGCTACTTCGCGCAATGGAATCTCCAATGCGTCAAATCGCTGCTAACGCCGGTGCAGAAGCATCAGTAGTCACTAACGCTGTTAAAAACGGCGCTGATAACTACGGCTACAACGCAGGTAACGACACTTACGGCGACATGCTAGAGATGGGTATTCTTGACCCAACTAAAGTGACTCGTTCAGCACTACAGTTCGCTGCATCAATCGCAAGCTTGATGATCACAACTGAAGCGATGATCGCTGAAGCACCTAAAGAAGATGCGCCTGCAATGCCTGATATGGGCGGCATGGGTGGTATGGGTGGAATGGGCGGCATGATGTAATAAAAACATCAAAATAACACCCTAGTAAAATCAATAGCTTACAGTTGAAGTATACAGAAAGGTACACACTAAAGTATCCAAAAGGTACACAAAAGTACACAGTGAATTTAATTAGGTAATTGATTACGCTAATACGAAAATACGAAAGGCGTTGAGTTTAATCTCAGCGCTTTTTTTTGTCTTCTTTATGATGGTAGAAAGGGCTACTAGAGGTCTTGTAAGCTATCTAATTTCTCAAAAAAACGATAGGGGATGATAGTACTGTTATTGTATCCATCATGTTTAATTAATCTGCATAGTCATTTATATTAATTGTGAATCGTAAGATATTAAGGAAGAATTATTCTCTGCGTTAAATAGGTAAGGACTATTGTATTTCAACTATATTGGCTGCTACATTTGATGTCTTTAATTGTTCTAGATAACGTTTAAAAATATGCGCTTACATGTTAATTGTGCTTTAATTATTTAGGGGATTCTGCTGTAGGCGATTTGAGCGTAAGTAGGATATAGTGCTTTCTCTTAAACAATTGCTCATAGTAAATTAGTCGATACCTACTATATTTTTATCGCTGCCTCTATCATTGACCAATTCAAATATTCACTAAAACACATCAAGGGTTATTTATGAGTTTACCTATTCCTGCAACCAATAATTTTAATGTCATGATGTTCTCATTAGGTTTGGTAATGCTTGTGTTTAGCATTGGTTTTTATTACACAAAGGCTGAAGAGTTGAACAAGTTGAACATAGAAGTGTTTAGAGAGTCAGAAAGAGTTGAGTCGAAGTTAGCCGAACAATCAATAATGCGAGAAGGTATTATAAATTTACTGAGTTATATTAAGAATCAAAAATTACCTGAATCATGCAACCATTCAACAAAGTTAGCGCATGCACTTAAAGGAAAAAAAAGTGGTGATTTAGATAATTTCACTCTGTCGATACAAACGTGCTTTGATGATATCACCAGCCTATCTAAGAACTTAAAGAAGCAAGAAGTATTATTTGAATCAATAAAAAATAATATAGAACTTGCTGAGGGACATATTTCTAAGTTTGATAAAGATAGTTCAAAGCTTCGGGATGAAATAACGTCTTTACAAATTAAAACCGACAACTTAGATTCTATGGATTCTAATATAAAATCATTAAGGTTTATCTTAGCAATTTTGATTGTAATTAGTCTGATTCTTATAGGGATTTTTGGAATGAAATGGCTTAGAGTACAAAAAGTATTAGATAATAGGGAAATCAACCGTTCAAGTTGATTGACTTAGTAGCTCATATCTAATCAGGTGGTCTATAATAATAGGCTTCGGCATTTTCTCGCAGGTCGCTTTGAGCAGTGAGTACTATCGGTCAATACAAAGCCTTATTTAAATAAAGTAAGTGTCGATACTAAGCAAAGAAAAGCGCACTGTAAAATATTTGCAGTAATTGAGGTCACATATCGTTTTACAGCCTTTATGTCCTTTAGATTAAAATTAATAGTTATAAGTTGATTTTTAAGTACAACTTAAAGCTCATTAACATTATCTAGAGCTTTATTTACTCAATTAAATTAACAGTAATTATCAATGTTATTAGAAGCTTCATTCCAACCTTAAGAGAGCTTTAAGACCTAGTAATTTACTTAATAATATTATTACAAAGTTAAATGACTATAAGAGCCTAATGTTATCTTAAAGTTAAGCCCCCTTACCCCCAATACTAACTATAAGTGCCCCCTTAATGCGTCTTATAGTAATGATAGTAATGTAGATATATGTAATTAATTCTATGGCTATCTTATAGTTATCTTATAGATATCTTTTTCTTTTCTTTTAGTTTTCTACCCATAGGTGAGGGACATTAATTATTGTTTATTAATCAAGTGTTTAGTGATGGTGTTGAAGTTAATGCTTTTCACTGTAATTTCAGGTGATAGCGACTCGATTAAAGTGTATTTAGCTGTGATATGTAATCAGGTTTCGAGCTTGTAGAGTGCTTTAATAATTTGCCTTCTGTAAGCCATTTTTAGATGTCTTGATTCACCACCAGTATGATTGCCTGCCTAGCCTTTAAAATTACGCTTACAGATCCATTTAGGAAGCTCTAGGGTATCTTTTAGTTGTTAGATAGGCTGCTTATAGCCACATAAAGTAAGTATGTAGTGGTTTAATGATCTCGGACACAATCTAAGGTGGTATTATTACCACTTACATGAGGTGTCACATGACTAGTAAACGTCGAACTTTTACAAAAGAATTTAAATTAGAAGCAGCAAGCTTGGTGCTTGATCAAAGTTATAGTGTTCCCGAAGCTGCTCGTTCGCTTGGTGTTGGTGAAACAGCATTAAGACGTTGGGTGCAGCAGTTAAGTGATGAACGTGGTGGAAGTACACCAAAGTCCAAAGCGCTAACACCTGAGCAACAAAAGATCCAAGAACTAGAAGCCAGAGTGAATCGCCTCGAGCGGGAAAAATCAATTTTAAAAAAGGCTACAGCTCTCTTAATGTCAGACGAAATGAACAATATACGTTAATCAATAAGTTAAGTGAGCATGAGTCTACAGAGTTGATTTGCGACGTTTTTGAAGTACCGCGTTCTAGTTTTTATGACTTTAAACAATCTAAAAAAGTTATTAACAAGCAAGAGATAGAGTTACGAGCCAAGGTAAATGAGTTATTCAAACTTAGCAGAAGCTCTGCCGGAAGCCGAAGCCTGGTTGTGATGCTTGGTGAAGATGGACTCAATATAGGTCGCTTCAAAGTTAGGCGTATCATGAAAGATATGCACTTAATCAGTAAACAGCCGGGTTCGCACGCTTATAAAAAAGCAACCGTTGAACGACCTGACATTCCAAATCTATTGGACCGAGAATTTAATGTGTCGCAGCCAAATCATGTTTGGTGTGGGGATATCACTTATATTTGGGCAGGTAGTCGTTGGGTGTATCTTGCGGTGGTACTCGACTTATACTCTAGACGAGTTGTTGGTTGGGCACTATCGAACAAACCTGATGCTGACCTTGTAGTCTCAGCATTAGACAGAGCCTACCAACAGCGAGGAAAGCCTAAGGGGCTGATGTTCCATTCTGATCAAGGTAGCCAATATGGAAGCATAAAATTCCGTCAACGATTATGGCGTTATAGAGTAACTCAGAGTATGAGTCGCCGCGGGAACTGTTGGGACAATGCACCGATGGAACGTGTGTTTAGAAGTTTAAAATCAGAATGGGTACCAACCAATGGCTATCATTCAATTAAAGAAGCAGAGCTGGATATAAGCACTTATTTAATGAATTACTATAACTGGCGTAGGCCACATAGTTATAACAACGGGTTTTCTCCTGCTAAAGCAGAAGAAAACCTTAATTTAATGTCCGGAATTAGTTGACCACTACA
>OJAV01000421.1_pt1 | contig 17572 bp, 18 predicted proteins | sample 1590081 | NCBI WGS metagenome assembly OJAV01 (sample SAMN05416852, study PRJEB24817) | seawater metagenome | isolation source: Sea water | place: Canada:Atlantic | collected 2013-07
AACCGTTTTGGCGTTTCACAATATAACGATCTTATTCAAGGCCAAGTCAATTGTAATGCTGCGCTTGCTAAAGAAGATTTCATCGTGCTAAGAAAAGATGGCTTATTTGCTTATCAGTTAGCTGTTGTTGTAGACGATATTTATCAAAACATTAGTCATGTAATTCGCGGTTGTGACCTACTCGAGCCTACCGCTCGGCAATTAAGTTTTTACCAAACATTACAGAAACTCCCTCCACAACATGGTCATTTTCCACTCGCGGTAACCGAAAAAGGCTTTAAATTAAGCAAACAGAATAACGCGCCTGAAATTGATAAAAGTAGCCCCGTACCTTCATTATTTTCAGCATTAACGTTTCTCGGGCAACAGCCAAATGATGAACTGCTTGATGCTAGCGTTGATGAGCTTTTACACTGGGCAATATCTCACTGGTCGATAAGCCAAGTGCCAAAATCACAAGAAATCGTTCTATAAGCCGTTTTTTCACACTGTTTTCATTCTCTTTTACCTTGCACTGTTATATCATTGCGCGAGAAATTTAATGATATAACTGGGGTCCACCATTATCAAAAGCGTCATCAACTTGTGTAAAAAAGTACTTGGAAAAGCACGAAAAAACAACTCTACTCAACCTTCATTTGAGCAGCCAATTATCCTTTCTCGTGATCAGCACCCTGTATCTAGAAAACACATGAGTCACAATGCTTTAAAAGTATTGTATCGCTTAAATAAAGGCGGATATGACGCTTATCTAGTTGGCGGCGGAGTTCGCGACATTCTTTTAGGTTTAACCCCTAAAGATTTCGATATAGCAACTAACGCCACCCCAGAACAAATTAAAGCTTTATTTAGAAATTGCCGTCTTATTGGTCGCCGTTTTCGTCTTGCCCATATTGTTTTTGGCAGAGAAATTATTGAAGTAGCTACCTTTCGCGGCCACCACGATAATGATAAAGACCAAAAAACATCAAAGCAAAATGAAGATGGCATGCTATTACGCGACAATATTTATGGCAGTATTGAAGAAGACGCTGAGCGTCGAGACTTCACGATCAATGCCCTTTATTACTCTGCTAAAGACTTTAAAGTTTATGATTTTGCCAACGGTGTTGCCGATGTTTATGCCAAACAAATACGCTTAATTGGCGATCCTGAAACTCGCTATCGTGAAGATCCGGTTAGAATGCTGCGCGCTATTCGATTTTCAACCAAATTAGGTATGGAAATTCATCCTGACACCAAAGCACCGATAGTAGATTTAGCGCCTTTAATGGCCAACATTCCACCGGCACGTTTATTTGAAGAGTTTTTGAAACTGTTTATGTCAGGTAAAGCGGTAGAAAATTTTCAGTTGCTGCGTGAATACAACTTATTTCAATATTTCTTCCCTGCCGTTGACCAGCAACTTAACCAACAATCACAACCCTATTTAGCTGACTTTATCGCGCTTGCCATGAAGAACACTGATTACCGTGTAAATAATGATCAGCGTGTAACACCTGCATTTTTATTTGCAGCCATGCTTTGGTATCCAATGCAAGAGCACATACAGCGCTTAAACAGTGAAACACAACTAACACCACAAGATGCATTTTTTGGTGCATTAAGTGAAATAATGTCTGAGCAACAACGCAGTATTGCTATTCCGAAACGCTTCCAAGCAGTAATGAAAGATATTTGGATTTTACAAGAAAAGCTAGCGCGTCGAGATGGTAAACGTGCCTATAAAGCGCTTGAGCACCCTAAATTTAGAGCGGGTTATGATTTCCTTTTACTCCGTGCTGAAATTGAAGGTGCCACTAACAAAAACCCTGAAGAAGCTGCGGCACTGCAAGAATTAGCAAAATGGTGGGGCGATTTTCAAGCCTGCAACATAGATACGCAACAAGTGATGATTAAAAGCATTACCAGCAACAAAAGTGGCCCTCGCCGTACAACACGTAAGCGTCGAAAGCCTCGTGTTCAACATGCTAGTAAAGAAGCGTAATGTCACTTGCTTATATCGGATTAGGTAGTAATTTATCTGATCCGCAAGCCCAAATAATTACTGCAATAGAGAAGCTAAAGCAACTTGATGGCGGTAACGTAATCAAAATATCTTCGTTATATTTTAGTCGGCCAATGGGTCCGCAAGACCAGCCCGATTACATGAATGCTGTTGTCGCGCTTGAAACTAATAAAAGCGCTATTGAATTATTAGAGCAGCTACAGCATATTGAAACCATTACAGGTCGCATAAGAAAAGACGACCGTTGGGGTGCTCGAATATTAGATTTAGATATTATCTTATTTGATCAAGAAGTTATAAATACCACTCGCTTAACTATTCCCCATTACGGCTTAAAGCAGCGTGAGTTTGTATTGTTACCTTTAGCTGAAATTACGAGCGATTTATTTTTACCCGATGGTGATAGTATTGATGAATTAGCTAGCAATATTGCTCGAAATGGGTTAAAAATTCACAGCAAGTTAAGTTAGACTATAAACTCTAAAATAAAAACAAAACACGGCATCATAACAAACGGAAATAATATGGCTAAAATAACCACTGCCACCTTAATGAAAATGAAACAACAAGGTGAAAAAATTACCACCATTACTGCCTATGATGCCAGTTTTGCGAAAATATTTGATCAAGCTGGCATTCATGCCATTTTAATTGGTGACTCTTTAGGTATGGTTTTACAAGGCCATGACGACACTCTACCGGTTGATATTGACCATATGGCGTATCATACACAGTGTGTAAAACGTGGTGTAGAAAACACGTTAATTATTGCTGATATGCCGTTCATGAGTTACGCAACTACCGAGCAAGCCTATATAAATGCGGCTAAATTAATGCAGGCAGGTGCTAGCATTGTAAAAATTGAAGGTGGTCAATGGTTAGAAGAAACCATTAAAGGCCTTGTGGAACGTGGTATTCCTGTTTGTGCACATTTAGGCTTAACACCTCAGTCAGTTAATGTTTTTGGTGGTTTTAAAGTGCAAGGTAGAGACAGCGCTAAAGCTCAAGAAATGATAGAAAACGCCAAAGCATTAGAAGCGGCTGGCGCGCAACTACTCGTATTAGAATGTATTCCAAGTAGTTTAGGCAAAGCGATTACCGAAGCGATATCTATACCGACCATAGGTATTGGTGCAGGTAAAGATACCGATGGACAAATTTTAGTGATGCACGACGCCTTAGGTATTTCGTGCAGTTACATGCCAAAATTTTCACGTAATTTTTTAATCGATACCGGTGATATTAAAAAAGCGGTAGAGCTTTATATTGACGAAGTTAGCCAAGGTAACTTTCCTGGACCAGAACATATTTTCAAATAAGTACATCCATACAATAAATTTATCAGGCGCTTAATGAAAATTAAGCGCTTACACATCGAGTAAAAAGTAGAATAACCATGCAAACAATTGAACAAATTTCGATTTTACGCAGCGAAATTAAGCTCTGGCGTCAACAAGGCCTTAAAATTGCGTTTGTGCCGACTATGGGCAACCTTCATCAAGGCCATATTGCCTTAGTAGAAAAAGCCATGTTACTCGCCGATAAAGTTGTGGCAAGTATTTTTGTAAACCCGATGCAATTCGGTATTAATGAAGATATAGATAATTACCCTCGCACTATGGCTGCTGATCAAGAGAAATTAGTTGCTGCAGGTTGTGATATTTTATTTACCCCAACCCCTGCCATTATTTATCCTAAAGGTTTAGAAAACCAAAGCTATGTAGAAGTGCCTAATGTTTCGCACAGCTATTGTGGTGAAAGCCGACCTGGACACTTTCGTGGTGTAACAACCGTAGTGTGTAAATTATTTAATTTAGTGCAACCCGATATTGCTTGCTTTGGTTTAAAAGATTATCAACAGGTGCAAGTAATTCAAACCATGGTTGACGACTTATCAATGCCTATTGAGATAGTGCCCGTTGCTACTGTACGCGAGCCTTCAGGTTTAGCCTTAAGTTCACGCAATAACTACTTAAGTATTGAAGAAAAGAAGATAGCCCCGGCATTAAGTCAAAATATTCAATGGCTCGCAAAAGAAATTCAACATAACAATGATTTCATTGGTTTAGCAAAAAAAGCTGCGGGCTATATCGACAATGCCGGTATGAAAACTGATTACATTCATATTTGCCATGCTCGCACTTTGCAGCCGGCCAGCGAAGACGATAAAGAATTAGTTATTCTAGCAGCAGCGCACTGCGGTAAAGCAAGGTTGATTGATAACTTGCAAGTGCAATTAACTTAATTTTGCTGTGGGAATAAAACACTGGCAAACATAAAAAAAGCGACTAATTAATTAGTCGCTTTTTTTATGTTGCTAAATTTATTTGACTGAGAAAGTCTTTAATTAACTCGTGTCACTTCAGTGAACAATCATTATTTAAATGACAAAAGTGCTGGCAGAAAGGTCTCACTTTCTTGTGCTAACAAGATTTGCTCTGCAAGCACATCTTTGAGAATAGTTTTTGAGGTTAAAGGGTTCGCTAAAACCACTCTAAACACCAAGGTTTTACGTCCTTGATACTTTTGCACTTCAATGCGCGTTCGAGAAACAAACGACTTACCATTTTCACGTTGACGCTTTTGAATAAACTTCGTCAACTTATCCAATAAAACGTTAATCGTTTCTTGCTGTTCGATATCAGCATTAGCTAATATTTTTTGCACAACAGCGGGGTTATATCGATAAGTTAACAAGCATAGTTCTGGTTTTGTGATTAGCTCAAAATCTTTATGCTGAGTAATTAAATTAGCAAAATAGTTCGCTTTTTCAATACTATGATTAATCAATAACTCATAACCAGGTCGGCTAATTACATGCAATGCTGAATACACTAGCATTGCCATTCCAGGTCTTGAACCTTCTAGCGTGTGGCTACCTAAATCTTTTGAACCTTTACGTAAAATATACTCAGCATGATGTTCAATAGCTGCAACAGAAGCTGGGTTTTTAAACACCACTAAACCTGCTCCCATTGGCACATACATTTGTTTATGTGCGTCAATAGTTACCGAATCTGCTAACTCAATCCCTTTTAGCAATGGGCGATATTTATTTGATAATAATGTCGCGCCACCCCAAGCAGCATCCACATGAAAATGAGCCTTATAGCGTTGTGCTATTTCAGCCATTTGTTCAAGTGGATCAATATTACCGGTTTCTGTCGTACCAGCAACACCGACAATACTGAGCACGCGAATATTCTCGCTAGCTAATTGCTGACACTTAGCTTCAAGCAATTTACAGTCGATTTTATTGTTTTCATCGGTTGGAATAGCAATAACACTGTCTTGACCTATGCCTAACACATCAGCTGATTTCTTCAGAGAATAGTGTCCTCGAGCTGACACCAAAATAGCTAAGCCTTCATATTGATAATGTTTAAGTGCCTTAAATAAGCCCTCACGCGCTACTCCTTTAAAATCTCCACTTGGTTTTAATAAATTATTGCGCGCCACCCAAAGTGCCGTTAAATTGGCTACAGTGCCGCCTGAGCAAAATGCACCTAACGAATGATTCGCACTGTGCATCCATTGTTGATAAAACGGCTCATTATCTTGATAAACTAAACGATGCATCATACCCAGAACTTGTCGTTCCATGGGAGTAAATGCTTTAGAGGTTTCAATTTTAACTAAGTTTTGATTCAAGCCTACCATCAGCTTCGACAGTGGCAAAATAAAGTAAGGTAAAGCAGAGGTCATGTGACCGATAAAGCTTGGGCTCGAAGTATGAACTGATTGCGACACTAGCTTATCAAGTAAGTGCTGCATGTGGTCTGAAACAAACGCAGGCTCTTCAGGGATCATTGGATTGGCAAAATCTTTTTCAATTTCGCTAAGGGCTTGCTCGGTAGCCGCTATGTGCTCACCAAGAAACCCAGCCAAGTTCTGAGATATATCATTCTCTATGCGACCCAATGTAGAATCGGGTGCAACTGGAATGGTAAAAATGCGATGTAAAGATTTTTCAGATACTTTTGCCGCGCGTTTACTAGCCGTCATACTTATTCACTATTAACTACTTGCTTAAAGCAAGTTGAGATTTATATAAGATCGGCACTTTAATAAAAATAGCAGCAAATGTCTCGTTATTTCCATCAATACTCAGGTTAAAAGCTAATTTTTATTGTAAAAAGGTTGGGCTTAACCCAGCAAAGTCGCAATATAAACTAAGCCAAGTTCAACAATAGCTAAACTACTTAAGGCCATCATAAATACAGATTTTTTAATATTATTAGTCATAGTGTTTGTCCTAAATTTAACGTTGATACAAAGGTAATATCAACTATCAGGCCAAAACTGTAACTACTTGATATATAATAACTAAAGAAAAAATATCATTAAAAACAAACTAACTAGCCAAGGTTTATTGACTAAGTTTTTGTTAATCTAACCAATTTATTGTTAGAAATATAAACGGTTAGTTTTTAACAATATGCAACTGCCAACATTGTTGACCACTGGCATGAAATTTCGCTTCAAACGGCGTTAAAGGTTGCGTCACATTAACCGTTGAAATTTCACCTTTGCACGCTAATATTTCTGCCGCGACTTTAAACTCTTCTAAATACAGTAACCAATTACTGCGCAATATAAGCGCTTGTCCAATGGCAACAATTTGAGGGAAAACTGCACTGCCATGCCAACGCCTTTGCACGTGTTTTGCTTTTGGCCAAGGGTTTGGGTACAAAATATAATGCTTAGATATTTGCCAATTAGCAGCAAGCACAAGGCGATAAAAGTCATTCAAATCGGCACGTACTAAATGAAAATTTTCAACGTTGCCTGCACCATTGTCGAGTTTAACTTCATCAACATTACGGTTAATTCTATGGGCTGATTTATCAACACCAATAACTAACGCCTTTGGGTTTTGTTTGGCTAATAAACGCGTACTTTGACCAACACCACAACACGAATCGAGTATAACCTCGCCCGAAAACGCCTGAACAATTTCATTTATCTCATCAAATGCTTGTTGAGTATGAGCTTGTATTGGTTTTTGCGACGGATGGGCGATATGCTTGTTAACAATTTCAACGAGTTTTTCATGTACCCCTGGTTGATTGGTAACAATGGCTTTAGAGTCGCCGGTTATTTCCGTGTCGTTCATCAAATACTTACCTTTAAAATTCAATACATTAATCAATAATACTATTAGCTTCTTAAGCCTATACCTTTGGTGATTAGCACCATTGCAATAGTGTATAAACTAACAATAAATACACCCAGTACAGCAAACGATAAGGTTAAGCTCACATCTGTTATCCCTAAAAATCCATACCTAAAGGCATTAACCATGTACACAATAGGGTTGATCTGCGATACACCTTGCCAAAATTCAGGTAATAAGCTGATAGAGTAAAATACACCGCCTAAATAAGTTAACGGTGTAAGAATAAAGGTTGGGATAATCGATATATCATCAAAGCTACCCGCAAAAATAGCATTAATTAAACCACCTAATGCAAAGGTTGCAGATGTTAGCGCCACAGTAACAATAATCACCCAAATATTATGAATTTGAATATCTACAAAGAACATTGATACTAAAGTAACAATACTGCCTACGAGCATACCACGCGCCATTCCGCCACCAACATAGCCAGCAACAATAACCCAATTAGGTACCGGTGCTACTAACATCTCTTCTACGTTTCGCTGCCATTTAGCACTGAAAAAAGACGAAGCAACATTAGAGTATGAGTTGGTAATTACACTCATCATGATTAAACCAGGCACGATAAATGACATGTAATCAAAACCGCCCATTTCGCCAATTCTAGAACCAATTAACGAGCCAAATATAACAAAATACAAACTGATGGTAATTGCTGGTGGTACTAATGTTTGCACCCAAATACGCATAAAACGGTGTATCTCTTTATGCATGATACTTTTCAGCGCAATAATATTTCTAGAAGATCCCATATTTTTTACTCCTTAACTGCGCTTTTGCTTGCTGCTTGACCACTACCAACTAAACCTACGAATAATTCTTCTAGTCGGTTACTCTTATTACGCATACTTAACACGTCAATACCTTGATTATTTAGTTCAGTAAACACAGCGTTTATTGTTTGCGTTTTTTTCACGTCAACTTCTATTGTGTGGCTATCTATTACTCTAGAACTTAAGCCCACTAATTCTTGGGGTTCGCTATTAGGTTTTAAATCGAAAACAAAGGTCTCAACATCTAATTTGGCTAACAGCGATTTCATATCCGTATTTTCAACAATAATACCTGAATCTATAATGGCAATATTGCGGCAAAGCATTTCGGCTTCTTCTAAATAATGTGTGGTTAATATAATGGTAATGCCTTGCTTGTTTAGCTCGCGTAAAAACTCCCACATCGAGCGTCTAAGCTCTATGTCGACGCCAGCGGTGGGTTCGTCAAGGATCAGCATTTTAGGTTCATGCATTAAGGCACGAGCAATCATAAGTCGGCGCTTCATACCACCAGAAAGCATACGGGCAGCGTCATTACGCTTTTCCCATAAATTTAATTGCTTTAAATATTTTTCAGCTCGCTGTACCGCTAACTTTCGCTCAACACCATAATAGCCGGCTTGGTTAACTAAGATTTTCATTAACGATTCAAATTGATTGAAGTTAAACTCTTGTGGCACTAAACCAATAAAACTTTTAGCCGCTTCAAGCTCTTGATCAATGTCATGACCAAAAACAGCGACATTACCAGCCGTTTTATTCACTAATGAAGTAATAATACCTATGGTAGTGGATTTGCCTGCACCATTAGGACCAAGCAAAGCAAAAAAGTCGCCTTGTTTAACGGTAAGGTCAATACCTTTAAGTGCTTGAAAGCCGCCCTTATAGATTTTAGTTAATCCGGAAATTTCTAGTGCTGGTAACATAGCGAACCTCAAAATAATTGCGTGACCTTAACGTGGGGGCAAGTAAATAATTTTCAACAGTAAATCTAGCGGTTAATGCCCTAAAAATAATGAACGAGTCGAATGTTAAGGTGAATACTTTAATCTTGCCCTAGTATAAAACTTAAAGGAAACAAAAACATCAATGATAAAGCATGTTTATCAATAAACGTATATATCAGTATTATTTAGTGTAATTACAGCATAACACGCTACGAAAAATACTATGCTTACTGGTTTTCAAAGCTAACTAGCAATAACATTTCATCTTTGATTCATTAAAGCTATTCATTCATAAAAACAGGGTTATTCCTGAATGCATAATCATGGTAAAAGTTAGCTTTTTACGCTAAATAATGATCGTATTGACAAATAACCAAAGGTTTAATAAAACCTAACCACTTGATTCTATTTAAATAAAAATCTTGGCCTTATCTTTGCAAATTCAATCTATAAATTAGCTTTATAAATTAGCTTGGTAAATCAACGTTGCTAAATAAAGTTGAAACAAATCATACCAATTCAATATGGAGTATTTTATGAGAGATGAGTTAGAAAATGAATTATTTGGTAACAACAAAACCCCTAAAGATTCATGGAAAAGCCCTGGCATTTGGCAGCGCGGTTTAGCTATGCTGTGTTTTGGTTTTATTAGTGGTTTTATTCGATTTTTTATTGCTCTAATCGCTATTTTTCAGTTTATCACTATGCTATTTAGTAACACACCTAATAGCCAACTTTTAAGACTTGGGCAAAGTTTAAATAGTTATATTTACCAAATTAATCAGTTGTTAACCTTTAATTCTGAAGTTTATCCATTCCCCTTTACTGATTGGCCAGAAGGTCGTACTTCACAAGTACCACCTGCAGAACAGGCTCAATAACTCAAGCTGACAAAACAAAAAAGCTCACAAAAGTGAGCTTTTTTAATTTGCTTAAGCATTTAAATAAGTGCTTAACTCAATGAGTACCGAAAGCAATAAGCTTTAGGCTAACAATAAATTTTTACTTACTTGCACGTGAAACATATTCACCCGTGCGCGTATCAACCTTAACTATTTCACCAATTTGAATGAAAAGCGGAACACGCACAACCGCACCTGTAACTAAAGTAGCAGGCTTGCCACCGGTACCGGCAGTATCACCTTTAAGACCTGGGTCAGTTTCAGTAATTTCTAATTCAACAAAGTTTGGTGGATCAACAGAAATAGGGTTGCCGTTCCAAAAGGTAATATTACATACATCACCTTCTGCTAACCATTTAGCAACATCGCCAACGGCTTTTTCGTCAGCGGCAACTTGCTCAAATGTTTCGTTGTTCATAAAGTGCCAAAACTCACCATCGGCATACAAATAGGCTAGGTCTTCGTCCATTACATCAGCACCTTCAACACTCTCGCCTGATTTATACGTTTTTTCTAATACCTTGCCAGATATTAACTTACGAATTTTAATGCGATTGAATGCTTGCCCTTTACCCGGTTTTACGATTTCATTATCGATAATGTTACAAGGTTCACCATCAATCATTAATTTAAGTCCAGCTTTGAACTGGTTAGTGCTAAAATTAGCCATAATTATTATGCTCGCTCGTTCACGTACTAAACGTAAAGGTTAAAAATTGAATATAGAAATGCCGCAAATAATAACCCAAATCAGCAATCAATTGCACACTTCTTGGCAAAAAGAATTAGCAAATGTTATTACCGATCCTAAAACCCTATTAGAGTTGGTGGATATTTCACCAGAAATGTATCAACATCACTTTGCTGCACGAAAGCTATTTCCGGTGCGCGTACCACGACCTTTAATCTCTCGTATTAAAAAAGGAGATATTAACGACCCTATTCTGAAACAAGTAATGCCCTTAGATCTTGAGTTTTCAATCACCGAGGGATATAACGAAGATCCTCTAGAAGAACATGACACTGTAGCGCCCGGGTTATTACATAAATATAAACACCGTGTATTAATGATGGTAAAAACAGGTTGCGCTATTAATTGTCGCTACTGTTTCCGTCGGCATTTTCCTTATGCAGATAATAGTCCGAATAAAGCACGGTGGCAGCAAGCGCTTACCTATATTGAGCAACACAACGAGATTAACGAAGTTATTTTCAGTGGCGGCGATCCTTTAATGGCAAGTGATGAACATTTACAGTGGCTTATTACCGAAATAGAAAAAATACCACATATCAACCGCTTACGTATTCATACCCGTTTGCCAATTGTTATACCTCAGCGCATTACGCCCGCGTTAGTTAACACCTTAAGAACAACACGTCTTAAACCTGTCATTGTATTTCATGTAAACCATGCGAATGAAATAGACAATGATGTCGCTGAAGCACTTGAACCTCTAATATCAGCGCGCATACCGCTTTTTAATCAAAGTGTGCTATTAAAAGGTATTAATAACGACGCAAAAATATTGGCTCAGTTAAGCGAACGTTTATTTGATATTGGTATTCAGCCTTATTACTTACATCTGTTTGATAAAGTACAAGGCGTGGCTCATTTCGACTTAACAGAAACTGAGGCAAAAGAAATTACCTTGCAGCTTATGGCGATTTTACCCGGTTATTTAATGCCAAAATTGGTCAGAGAAATTGCTGGAGAAGCCAATAAAACCCCCATAAATTTAACCTAATATTGCGCAGTAAAACTCATTTTTTTAGGAATATATTGTAAGCGCTAATAACGGTAGCACGGGTATTAGCAAAATTTTATTTGAGACTAACAATAAGCAAATCAATTTGGCATAATAGCGCCATTAAATACACAAACTGAAAATAAGTAATTATGAGCGAAGCCGTACACAAACAACTAATCGAAAATATCTCGATAATTTTAAAGAAATCTCTCGCAGCCGACGCCACGTTAACGACATTACGAGAAGCTAAGCAAGCAGGGTTTGCTGCTATATTTACTGAAGATGCAGGCTTTAAGTGTTCCGCTAATACTTTTCAACCTTACGTTGAAGAAGTAGCGAATGATTTAATTTTTTGGCAAAAAACTTCTGACCAAAAAACATTGATCGATATTGTAAAAAAAATAGAACAACTATTTACCGTGTTGGCTAAATTTGAACATAGCTAAACATACTGTTGAACGTTATATTTACGACTAAAGATAAAAGAAAAAACGCAGCTAAGCTGCGTTTTTTAGTTTTACAAACCTATGATGTTTATTTATTTTTTCTCGTTACTTTTCACGTTGTTTGCAAAGGTTTTTCTAAACCAATCATCTAACATCTTTTTCTCGTATTTTAGACTTTCGCTTCGATATTTTAGGTTGTTATGCATCAAAAAGCCCATATCGTTAAGTGAAACCTCTTCACTTTCTGCCACAGTATTATCTGCATTTAACAACTGATAACTAAACTTCATGCGTGGAGTAAATATATCTTTTACAATACGAATGCGCTTAATGCCATAGTTAACATCGCCCGCCAGATCTAAATTGGTTACATCTAAAAGTAATTTTTGTTGCTCAGGTAACATTTTAGCCATTTTAGCAAAATGTTCTTCTAGTGTTTTAAATGTTTGTTCTTGAAACTTTTTTCTATGCCCTTCACCTGCTTTAATATCAGTGTATTTATCAGGATTTGTCCATTTAACTTCAACTTCTGCAGCTTTTACTGATGACATTTGCACCATAACGATTGCTAAGCTTAATAAACTTGTAATAAATTTAATCATAATTTTTACCTCTTTGTTTTATTATATACCTAATAGACTTAATAATGCGCGATAAGCAAATGACATGTTTTTATTTTATTATATTTTGAGTGTTCTAGATTGATAATGTTCAGGGTTAATTTATGTATTTCAGCGCAGTATTTATCTATAGTTTTTCTGAAAGGTTAACAAAAATAAGTTTAAATTAGAAATTTTCGTCATAAAGCTATTGCTGCCACGTCCAATAAATAGCTAAACTCAAAAGCTAAATCCTGTGTAACCTGGCTAACGTGGTTGCATATCTTGCCTTATTACCAACAAAAACTGAGCCCATAGTGCTAACTGAATTTTTATCTACACTGCATTTCTCGTTTTCAGTAACGGGCCCTATTTTTATGATGGTTGTTCTCGGCGGCATCCTGAAAAAATACGGCATAATTGGCAAAGCTTTTGTCGACCAAGCCTCGATAATGGTGTTTAAAGTATCGCTGCCTGTGATGCTTGGTATGAGCATGATCAGAACAGATATAGCCACGGTTTTTGATCCCATGACCATAGCAAGCGCCTCACTCTCTACATTACTCGTTTTTATATTGCTGACATTAACCGCAAATGTTTTTGTGAAAAACCCACGAGATAAAGGGGTTTATGTGCAAGGCGCTTTTCGCGGGAATTTAGCTATTGTAGGTTTAGCACTCTGTGTCAATCTATATGGTGATGCTGGCATTGCTAAAGCCTCTATTGTGATGTCTATTTTGTCATTGGTTTATAACGTGTTGGCTATTTATACCTTAACGTCGACACTAACAGACAAAAAGCTTAACGTGTTTTCAATGATCGTTAGCATGACTAAAAACCCATTAATTATTGGTATTATGTTTGGCATTAGTATTAATTTATTGCACGTACCAATACATCCAGTGATATTGCAAACGGGTGATTATTTAGCACAATTAACCTTACCAGTAGCACTATTATGCATTGGGGCTAGCTTATCGTTTAATGATATGAAAGATACTAAAGGCGTGGCTAGCATTGCCGTTATTGCTAAATTAGTGGTATCACCGATTATAATTACTTATATAGCTTACCTTAGCGGCTTTTCAAAAATGGATTTAGGCATTTTATTTTTAATGGCAAGTACGCCAACCGCGGCGGCAAGTTATATTATGGTGAAAGCCATGAAAGGTAATGAAACGTTAGCCGCTAATATTATTGTCATGAGTACGGTTGGCTCTTTATTTACCGTCAGTATTGGCTTGGCTATACTTAAATCTTTTGCGTTAATTTAATTGGTTTCATTAGCATTAAATCTGTTTTACTTTTCTTTTGCTGTTGCTAATAAAAATAATTAAACAAGTTCTTTAAATATAACCTTAAAACTGCCAATACCGGCATAATCAATTTGAGTAGTTTGATCAAAATATAACTCAACAACGCCAGCATAAGAACCGGTTGTAAATGCTTCACCTTTCTTAAAGTTAGTGCCTCGTTTTGTCATAAAATTTATTGCCCAATAAACTGGTAGTTGTGGCAATGGATTAGGATGTACGCCATTAAAAACTTGCTCGTTAACCGCAGTGTTTGGCTCATACTGCTTAATAGATACTTGAAATTTATTTGCTGAAAATGCCACTGCCTTATCAATTTCTGGCCCGATAAATAAGCCTTGATTAACTAAGCAATCAGCTAATCGCTCAGGAAATAATGCATCAGAGTCATCAGCAAAACGACTTTGTATTAACTCTAACGCCATATGACAACTACCTATAGCTGCATCGATTTTTGCGGCAGTATAACCTTCTTTACGTGCAGGTAAATCATGGTTTAGAACAAAAGCAATTTCAGGCTCAACTCGCACTTTGTTATTGTCTTGCATTAACCAACATTGCTCACCGTTTTACATGGTGTCGCTAAAAATAGGCGCAATGATAATTTTATCTTCTGCTAAGGGTAATAGGCATTTCCAACCGGCCACAAAGTCAGTACGAAGTTTAATAGTTTCTTGTTGGACAATTAAAGCTTCCTCAATGGTATTAGGTTTTATAGTGGCATCTACACTATAGGCTTTGGTGCCTGAAACTCTACGTGCTAAAAGTTGTTGGGCCGCATTGGTAAATTTTTTAAGTGTCATCTGCATTAACTTTCAAGTGGATAAACAAAAACCAAAGCTAACTCTACATTGATAATCAGCGCTTTACTAGTTGGGGATTAAGCTATTGGCAATAGGGGCCTATGCTTCATATGTACAGTCAACATGCCATCAAACGCATCATAGTGCTAGGTAGCTTTGAGCGCCATGTTTCGTTTATAATATGCAGCTTTTAAAGTCACGTTTGATTAACCTATAAGTGTTAACGCCGATATGAATATTTCTCACAAATCAAAGCCATTTCTGCTTTTAATCTTCATCGCTATTTTGGGTGGTTGTGCCATGATCGCTAATAGTCAATTTGATGATTTATTTGGTAAAGCTGAGCCTCAAGCTCGAATGGTAGATAATAACTCAACACAAGCAACGTTTTATCATGATGAAGTACAGCCAATTATTGAACAGCGCTGTGTGGTTTGTCATGGTTGTTATGATGCGCCATGCCAGTTGAAGTTATCGTCTGCACAAGGAATTGATCGTGGTGCAAACAAAGCATTAGTATATGACGGTACGCGATTACTCGCCGCAACACCACAACGCTTATTCGAAGATCATGACAGTACACAAGCGTGGCGTAACAATGGTTTTTATGGCGTTCTAAACGAACGTCAACAATCGCCAGCATTTAATCAACAAGCAAGTGTTATGTCGAGATTACTTTCACTTAAACAACAGCATCCGCTCCCTAAGGGGAAAATATTACCTAAGCAATTTAGCTTTGCCTTAGATAGACAACAACAATGCCCTACCGATGTTGAAATGGACAGCTATGCACAAAACTATCCCGATTGGGGCATGCCTTTTGGTTTACCTGCGTTATCAGCACCTGAAGATGAAATTTTACAAACATGGTTACGTAACGGTGCAAAAATGGCACCACCAAAGCCTTTAGAAAATAACTACATCGCTCAAATAGCAACATGGGAAAACTACTTAAATGGCGACTCATTAAAAGAAAAGCTAGTAAGTCGTTATTTATATGAGCATTGGTTTATCGCGCACATGTATTTTTCTGAATTACCTGCCGGCGAGTTTTTCAAAGTAGTACGCTCTCGAACACCTCCAGGGCAACCTATTGATATTATTGCTACCCGTCGACCTTATGACGACCCTGGTGTCGATAGAGTTTATTACCGATTTTGGCGCGAGCAAGGCACTATACTAGAAAAAACCCATATGCCTTATGCATTGAATAACGATCGTTTAGCAACGTTTAACCAATTATTTTATCAAGATAATTACCAGGTAAAGACCTTACCTTCTTACAAACCAGAAGTGGCTTCAAACCCTTTTAAAGCCTTTGAAGCAATACCGACTGTCGCTCGTTATAAGTTTTTGCTAGAAGAAGCAGAGTTCACCATCATGAACTTTATTAAAAGCCCCGTTTGTAGAGGGCAAGTTGCGTTGAATGTTATTAACGATCGTTTTTGGGTGTTTTTTGTTAATCCAAATGAAAAAAATGCCAAAGATCACTCCTCATTTTATAATAATCAACAAGATAATTTAGCCTTACCATCAGCCGCAGAAAGCAATGCCTATATCATTACCAATTGGCTTAAATATTCTAAGCTTCAACGTGAGTTCATGCATGATAAAGCGCTTAAAATGAACAAAGCTTTTCCTAATGGCGAACACCTTACTACTGAACAAATATGGGCAGGTGACGGCGATAATACAAACGCGGCTTTAACCATATTTCGCCATATTGACTCAGCAACTGTGGTTAAAGGTTTAGTCGGTCGTCCTCCACAAACCTCTTGGGTAATTGACTATGGCTTATTAGAGCGTATTCATTATCTATTAGCTGCAGGTTTTGACGTATATGGCAATATTGGTCATCAATTAAATACTCGTTTATATATGGATTTTCTTCGTATAGAGGGCGAATTTAACTTTTTAGCTTTATTACCACCAGAAACGCGTAAAACAGAGCTAACAAAATGGTACTCAGGTGTATCAGATAGCCAAAAAGAATACTTAATGACACCGCATAAATTGTTCTCTCAACCTTCTGGCATTAATTATCAAACAAAAGATCATAAGCAAGAGTTGTATCAGTTACTAAAACAAAAAGTTAGTCCTGTGCTAGTTACAGATAATAATTTAGTCAGTAAAAGTACACCGAGAAGTCATAGAAAAGCGTTAGACAAATTACAGAATATAACGGGCGGCCCAATAACCTTAATGCCACAAATTACCTTTTTGTCTGTGCAAAACAGTGATCAAACCTACTATTACAGCGTGCTGCGAAATAATGCTCACAGTAATATAACCAGCTTATTAAGTGAAGATGAGAACCGCTTACCTGAACAAGACACCATTACTGTTACGAGTGGCTTGGTGGGTGCTTACCCAGATGTATTCGTTAATGTTAGCGAGTCTCAATTAACCGGCTATGTTAAAGCGGTTATGGCATTAAACACAGAAGCTGATTACCAAGCATTAATGGACGATTATGCCATCCGCAGAACTGATACTAGTTTTTGGCAACATAGCGACGCAGTGCATGCAGACAATAAGAAAAAGTACCCTTATAAAGCAGGGCTTTTTGATTATAATCGACTACAAAATCGATAGTATTAACTTTAATACTAGGTACAGCAAGGGTAGCGTGTAAAGCGCGAACCCAAAATGAAAAAGCTCAGTAAAATGAGCTTTTTTGCTTTTTAATTTCTAACTTTCAATTTCTTCATCATCGATTAACAAAAACATGCCCTAAAAAACTTAGCATATAGCCAAGCTTTTCCCTTCCTAGATAAACGTCCTGCTTTCAATATCTAACCTGAACTCTGGATAATGAGTGCTTGAAACTCAAGTGAACCAAAAGCTTAGG
>OJAV01000428.1_pt1 | contig 17371 bp, 14 predicted proteins | sample 1590081 | NCBI WGS metagenome assembly OJAV01 (sample SAMN05416852, study PRJEB24817) | seawater metagenome | isolation source: Sea water | place: Canada:Atlantic | collected 2013-07
CGCTCGTCGCCAAATACTTTTGGCTCAATGATTTTAACGTCTGGGATGTCTGTTTCTATTGCTTGCATGTTTTACTTAATTCCGTAGATAGAGATGTGAACACTATCACTTTAACTTAATGACCGTTGGCTGATAATTATTTGACTCGATCGTTAATCACTTTGAGCAAGTAATCACCATAGCCACTTTTTTTCAATGGAGCTGCTAGTCGTTCCAATTGCTCTGCACCGATATAGCCCATTCGGTAAGCTACTTCTTCCGGACAACAAACTTTTAATCCTTGCCGCTTTTCAATAGCAGCAACAAAGTTTGCAGCATCTAACAGTGAATCCAAGGTTCCTGTATCAAGCCAAGCAGAGCCTCGGCCCATTAGCTCAACCTTTAAGCTGCCATCTTGCAAGTAAAGATTATTAAGGTCGGTTATTTCTAGTTCACCACGATGTGACGGCTTAACTTCTTTAGCAAAATCTACCACGCGATTGTCATAATAATATAAACCAGTCACCGCATAATTGGATTTTGGCGTTTCTGGCTTTTCCTCAATCGACAGCGCGTTCCAGCTTTCATCAAAATCGACCACGCCATAGCGTTCTGGGTCATGAACATGATAACCAAATACCGTCGCACCATGCTCTTGCTTAAATGCTTTTTGAAGCGAGAGCTTTAGATCGTGCCCATAATAGATGTTATCACCTAAGACCAATGAACAACTATCGTTACCAATGAACTCCTCTCCAATTATAAATGCCTGTGCCAAACCATCGGGCGATGGTTGAGAAGAATATTGTATGTTCAGGCCTAGAGACGAACCATCGCCAATAAGGTCTATGAAACGTTGCTGCTCTTCAGGAGTAGTTATAATCAGAATATCTCGGATACCAGACATCATCAGTGTGGTAAGCGGGTAGTAGATCATAGGCTTGTCGTAAACAGGCATCAATTGCTTGCTAACCACTTTGGTTAGCGGATGTAGTCTGGTGCCGGAACCACCAGCCAATATAATTCCTTTTCTCATTCCTTATTGTCCTCTTTCAAATAGGAAATATCTTTGACCAAGATGCTTTTCATATGTATCAAAGTCTTCTTTGTAAATGTCCTCGACCAAAGCCTTCGCTTCTTCACAATACATACTTTCGTACTGAGGCAAATTACTTTTTTGCTTCATTGCATTGAGTACTCTGATACTTGTTCGAGAAAAACATTCCTCGTGGCTCGATTGTGAACTTTGCACTGAATGTTTGGTGTAGAGACGTGCATCTACAACATCTAAGATTTTTTTGTTTTTTAGAGTATTAGCAGCCTCTTCAAAGCACTCAACACTGAATACGTCACTGTACTCTTCGAAAACCCAAAACGCACTTTGTGTTTTCCAATGATGGTCTCTATTCCTATCTGTTTGACGCTTTATATTTTTCAAAAAACGTAGAAAGTTCATATTGAGGATATTAAAGTCGACATATTGGCTTTCAATGAACCGAACTGACAAATTTGACAAACTAACAAATTTATCTAAAAAAGTACTGGCAATTCTGCGATATGGACACCTTAATACAATGAAGGAATAATCGGCAGATACCAGTTCACGAAGGTTTGCGACAAAACTAGAGTTGTTCTGATGTATCCAGTTGTGCTGAGATGGGACATCAGTTACTACCCCGTTAGCGACAGCTAGACTGAGTCTCAATGTTGAACAAGCATTTTTAGGTATGTAACTGTATATTGCATTCGCACCGTAAATATTCAACGCATGACTTACAGCAAAAGTATGATCAGTATTCTCTGAAAGTTGGCAATCGAATCTGCCTGCAAATTTTAATTTATTCATAAACAATTAACTATTTATCTGTTAGACGTTGAAACATTGTCATCACCTGCTTAGTCAGTGTATTCACACTGTAATAGTTTTCTAACTTTTGCTGGGCTTTTTTGAGTTGTTTGTAGTGTGCCGCGGGACTCTCGATAAGTGCTTTAATACCGTCATACCATTGTTCGTTATTTTCGGCCAAGATTGAACATCCATCTGCACCACAGTCATCGTATACTGTATTTTTCGTCGCAACAACTGCAGCACCAATTGACGTATACTCGACCCACTTCGTATTCGCTTTAACTTTGTTGAACTCATCAACGACTAAGGGGCAAATTCCAATATCCCAGCTAAGATCAGCAAAAGTTTCAAGGAATAGCTTATAGTCCCTAACTGGCTCAATCATAATAATTCGTTCACCGAACGACTTTAATTTTTCAGGCTTTGGTATGGTACCGAACATTGAAAACGTTGTTTCTGGATATTCATTCAAGATTCGTACGATGACGTCCAGCACGGTATCCAAGTCATGGGAATGGTCAAATCCCATATAGCCTAGCTTTTTAACTTTCCGTTCGTAAACTGGAACAGCGATATCGGCTGAACAATAGATATCTCCGCTAACCATTCTATTTTGTACGGATTGAGCTTCGAATTTTTTTAACAAAGGTTGGGTTGAACAGTAAACTAGATCCGCGTGATCGAGTAAGTATCTCACTGTTTTAACGCGTTGAGGGGAGTTATGCTGTTCAAATTTAGCTCTGCCTAACGAAAGCGGTACATTTAGTAAGTCGTCGTCAATATGGAACAAAACAGGTACATTATTTTGCAAAGCCCAAAGCCTTACTGAAACAGCATGTGGCCCACTATATCGACAAAATACAATCTTACTGGGTCGAAATTCTTCTAATCGTCTAACCACGTACCGTTGGGAAATTGAAGCTCTTGCAAGGCCGCCAAACTCATCTTTGAGCTCTTTCTCTGTTAAATATTCACATGCCATATCTCCGCGCTCTACTAACGTCCGCAAAGGTTTGATGAAGCTCAATTGCAGAGTAGGTATCATATCATTGGCTATGAATAACACTTTCTCTTGTGAAGGCTTATCACGCTTTTCATTAGTCGTCAGTGAATTCAAAATGAGGTTCACAAAGTTTTTTGCACACTCCCCCGCATTCAGAATAAGCCCACTATTTTGAAGAAATACCTTTTGTTTAGCTAAAAAATATTCTGGGTTGCTCTCAGCTCTCTGAGCAAATAGCTCCAGTTCCTTAGCATTTGAAATTGTCTCTAACCCTCTATAATTTGAGTGATCCATCACTCCTTGCTCATCGACCCAAACCGCGACGGGTATTTTCGCATAAAGCATATCGATTAAAATCGACGAAGGAGCAGATACTCCAAATGCAAAAGCACCTAGATCAACTTTGTATATTGCTTCATTATTTATGACTGCATTCTTGGGCAACTTTACTTTGTTTTTCAGCACATATTGGCCACCTGGATGTGGTCGCAAAGTAACCTTTTTCTTCTGACTAGCCATTGCGGAGCAAAATGATTCGAATGTTGCCATAAACTCATTTTTCAAATCACCTGAAGCCGACATTCTTACCGAATGTAAGTTTTCGCAAATGAGGCCTGTCGCTTCATTACAACGATCGGAAAGTGGAGGTTCATTAAGAACAAAAGTAGGACCAAATGATAACACTTTCTGACTTTGCAAGGCGGATAACGAAGGTAAATTTGCTGTGTCGGTCCAAGCACAAACCACATTAGCAGCCCAATAAACATTAGCGCCGTAAGAGAGATTGTGTTGCACACTATGAGAAAAACCCACACATTCGAAACCATGCTGTAGGGTCACGGAAAGATAGTCATCACTTAACATTTTGAAAATGTTGTGAGTAAATTTATGTGGAGGTAAGTTCGACTCACTCGCAGCAAATACAATACCTCCACTCCCCTCCAATAAATGCAGAGCTTCAATCTCGTCGTCTACCTGTTGAACAATAGCTCCTGTCGCTAATGCAATATCACTTAGCTCACTTTGCCAACTTTTAGAAGTATCTCTAATAGTAAAGGCTTTACTCTGTATAATTGTTGGATACGAATTTTCAATTTTTGCCGCTAAATTTATCAGAGGACGGAGAATATTAACGTCCTGTAGTAAATTCAGTAAAAAAATAACTTTATGTTGCACAACAGGCCTCTCATTAATAAGCGAAGAAAGATTTGCTCGTTTCTGCGTTGAGCAAAATATAGTTTTCAAAAAAGCCGTCAACTACTGATTCTGTTACAGCTAGACTTTGCTTATACAAATTGCTGTAGAAAAAACTGTTTTCGCCACTGTTGAAAATATTTTCTAGGCCGTCCGACAACTGCAGTTTATCTTGTATTGGGTTAGAGCTTACTGACCGGTCCGTTCGATTCTGAATATCAAGAAGAAATTTTTGCGCGCCTTTTCCTATTGACACAGAGAGTTTTCCATCTTTATCGTGAACAATACTGAATACATAATTAGCTTGCTTACCAAGAGCTGGTGAAGATACACAAACCCAGCTGTAATTAATAGCAAATTTATAGAGTTTTTTATCAAGATTAGAACCTAGATTAATCAATTTCACTGAGTCGTCTACTCTTGCTGTCGTGGGACCAAGTTGCTTCAAAAAATTGATCAAGTTACATGTCTCATTCGAGGCGCTGGCAAACTCTGCAAATAGTGATTTGATTAAATCTTCGTTTTCTAGTGAAAACTTCAGAGAACTAGACGTTAAATGAACTATTAGTTCTTCAACATTTCTATAGATAATTGAGTGCAATGGCTCGTATAGATCGTAGCCCAATGAAAGTACCTGAGATCCCTTCGCGAGTGCTGTAACTGCCCTATTAAAAGATTTCACTGTACTAAAGTTTTGAAAATTAACTGGAAGTAAAGCAACCGTAGATTCTCCCAACAATAAGCACTCTTTTTCTTCAGTCCAAAACTGTAGATCATATTCTATCGGTAAACGCTTCAACATTTCATACGCATCTACTGTCAAAGCTCTATGATTAGTAAGAAGGGTTAGTTTAATGTTAGGAAAAGCCTTTTTTAGTTTTCTTAACACTTGAGGGGCATACCTGACTAGGTCTTGGATTCCGACATCAAAATGGGGGTTATCCCCAATGCCAAACCAAAGCACTCGTAACTCTTGATTTAAGGCAAACTCAGATTGCTTCGTATCAACTAGAGCAAGAACTTCTTGAAGTTCCTCTGGTTCAATATCAGCAGGGTCGTTCAATACGTGCATTGGCACATCATCAAAATAAGATTCCAAACGACTTTTAATTTTTTTTGTAGAACAAAGCGCGAAGTTACTGAATTTAGCGAGTTCTGATAACCATCTTCGCAGACGTGTGAACCGAAAATCCTCTAAATTACTGAAGTAATCATCGAACAAATCTGGACCAACGAGTTTACCAGCAGATGATATTTCAACTGCAAGTATTACAGCTCTAAAATCATATACCTTACTAATAATATAAATATCGTCCTTAAAGTCCGTACTTCCAACAAAATCATCAATGACTTTAAAGTTTAAAGTGACATCTTGCTTCAAAAGTTGAGTACTAATACGCTCATAACGAATTCGAACGCCAGCCTGCAATAGGTATCCAGAGGAAGGTACTACAATACAAATGTTCATCTTTCTACTCCTTCCACGCTGTCGTTAAAATAGGCAGTAGTTCCTCGGCCCACTCAACATTTACAGTACAAAATTTCATCGCCCCCCCCCCACCGCAAATTTATTAGCGGTAACTATCGACATACCTGTTGAGCAAGCCGCATAACTAAACAAAAATAAACTTTGAGCTTCATCAAAAATCGATTCAACATGCTCGGTTTTATTAAGCAGTTTCAAGCTAGGAATAGCCGAATCAACATCGATAACAAGTAGCGGATGCGATGTAGACTCAACAAAAGAACTTCGGTTTAAAGCAAGACTTGAGTCTAAGACCCCAACTTTATAATTAGCATGTTCTTGAGAATGAAAGATATGATAAGAAAAGCTTATTTCTCCTAACTTTTCTTTATTCTTTTCATTATGCGTTTCAACCAACAAAGGCGCTACAATTTTAACTTCGGTATCGAGTTTCCCTACTAAAGACGACAAAGTCGACGTGTTATAAAGGTAAACATTGTCACTAAATAGCACTACAGTGCCTTTATTAATAGACGTAAATACCTTTTCCAAAACGGCATGATAAGTTTGACTGTCGCTTCTTCTATAAAGCTTGATGTCAATTCCATGCCAAGCACTAAATTGACTTATATCTAACTGCTGAGTTTCACCTACGATTAAAGATAAAGAGACGATAGTCACGCCCTTTTGACTTTGCAACATCTGTAGCACATAAGTAAACTGACTAACTAGCATCGACTTGTAGTTAATTACAACATTAATCTCTTGCGCGCTATCCACTTCGTTTTGCTCGAGTAAGTTTGCCGCCCCCAAAATGTTATTGATATGAGTTTTTGGTGCATCAACACTGAGAGCCGAAATCTCCTGCTCGAGTGTTGGTAGTGTTTTAACCGAAGCGCTCCTTCTTACGTGACGTTCTACCAAGTTAAGTTCTTGTCGACTTCTATATAGAACATGTTGAGGCTTTGTCGTTTCGTCAAAAACAAGGCCGGAAAGATAATGAAGTGAAGGAATTTCTCCAGCAAGGTATTGTGGTAATTTCTCAGGACACACTCCTAGCGTTGTGTGCAATTCAAAATTTACATCTGCTTGACTACTTGTGGAAACTTTAACATTCCAGTAGTCTTTCAACCACATTCTGAATTCACTATCGAAAATTGGTTCAAAACCTCTAGCGTCATTTAAATCAACATTCCAAACTCTTTCCTCAGTTCGTTGAACATTCTTTATTGCACGATTCAGTTTATTGCAAAGTAACTGATATTCTAGGACAGTCTGTTTGGCATTATCAGAATAATACCCTAGTTCAATTTCGTGTAAGCCACCGTCAAGCAGTGACGGAAAGGGAACTAAAAAAACATCTATTACTAGGTTACTGCTAACTATCAAAACAGCGACTGGGCTATAAGGATTTGCTAAGGACAAATCGACATACGATGTTCCGAGCGCAGAAATCGACACGGTTTCAACGATAAACGGGTCTCTATCAGTCGCAGAGAGAGGCTTTTGAATTAATACAAAATAATATTCTTGATCGTCCTTGCATTCCAAGCCAAACCTCAATTTGTTGTGTGATCGGTTTTGTAGCAATTTCACCTGTGGGGCTAAAAACCCAAAAGCATTTTCTTCATCAACTATTTTCTTGCAGCTAATCTCTGGAGCGAACGTGCTAAGTAGAGAAGCTGTAGTATTCGTCCATTCAAAATCCTCGATTGAATTAACGTTAGCTTCAACAGTTCGCTTAAAACCAACACGCTTGGCAATCTCTGCGTTTAGCGAATCCAAAGTTTCAGACGCTAAAGACGGCAAGTAAGTGTTATTCGAATCTACCTCGGAGATAACGACCTCTCCAAATATATCTGTTTGTGCAGACTTGGAATGAGATATTGCTCTTCGCTCAGTATTCTGAGTCAACAAATAATGGACGAGCGGGTTCATTCCACTCTCTAGCACATCTTCATGCATAGAAAGGTAATAAGAGCTGGAAAATAACGCTGATGGATCTTTCCCTTCAAACCCTCCAAATAAGTAGTAGTGTTTAGCGCATTGTGAATTCTCTAAACCAAGCTTTTTGTACTTGCGAGAGTAGAACTTAAAACAAAAGAACTTGCTACGCCCTAAAAGTTCGAGCTCGATTTTTTGACTAACTTTAAGTTTGATACTGCGCAAGTAATCGTTAATGTGACTTTCTCGCGCCTTTTCGGATAACGCGGTAACTCGCTTTTCAGACTTACCATAATTGACGTAGTGAAGATAAGGATTTATTGAACTTTGCTTGATGTCATCATATTGCTTCACATACTCTGAGGTATTGAACGAGTAACAGGGATCGAGTGAATAGTCATAGTTACCCATAAGGTAATGTAAAGCTGCGTAATGGTCTGTTTTGTAGCTAAAATTATAGACTCGGTTAAACCAAGAAAGATCGAAATTGCCTTCGGATAAAATAGCATCAATCGCATCCTGCCGGAGCGTAACCTCGTTAGATAGAGCATTATCGTCAAATGCATACCTAGACGAAACACCAACAACCCTACCTTCTGTTCTTCCACAAGTTAAATAATGATAAAAGGGATTAATCATTTCTTTTTCAACATCTAAGTTGTTCCTCAGATAATTAGAAGTCGAAAAATACGGATTTGGGTCGAACCCTTTCTCAGAGCCAAAGACAAGATAATGAAAAATAGCGTACTCTTTAATACTGTCGGGTAAACAGTAGTTACTTGCGTACCAATTAGCAAAAAAGCCGGAAGATTCATCGAGTAGCTTAATTATAGGAGCTTTATTAGTTCCCTTACTTATTTTCGCAATTACATCTTCTTCACTAATATAACGAGAAGACGGCACCTTAACATATCCTTTGAACCGCCCTTTGCTCAAATAGTGAACCAAAGGGTTAGTCCTGCTGTTCAAATATACCCTACGATATGCTTCACCGTTAAACTTTGCGCTGGGGTCATAACCTCGTAAGTGCCCATCTACAAGGTAATGCGATAACAAATCCTTTTTAGGGAGGTTAATTCCATACTCTGATGCATACCAATCTGCATCAAAAAGTGACGATGCTTTTACACTACTGATTACACTTTTTCTTAGAAAGTGCTTTAATTTTATCAACATAGCTAACTTATTGTTTTATTGACTAATAGTTCTAAATATCACGATCCAACAATTCTTCATCGCATTCAACATCTGCAACCGATGGACGAACTTTAAGACTCGTGTCAATGCTTTCAGCTTTTTGTTCTTCTATCTGGGGTGAGTCGGCGTCAGTGGCATACTTGAAAAAAAGCCCCATTACATGGTCAACACCTACTTCTAAGACAGAGCGTAAATCTTCAGCGTAATACTGACCTCTATTAAAGTTGCCAGTTATAATTTCGTAAGAAGGAAAGTAAAATACGTTAGCGAACTTATTGGTGACAGACTCTGCTGACACCCTTAAAACTGACTTTGAGTAAGTAGTTGCAGACAAGACATGAGCATCGTTTCTAGCTGTTGCCATTAAAGGTACAGGCGAAACCGTAAGAATGACTTTTACTTTGGGATTAACGCCTGTTAATAGTGAAATGAACTGACTCATATCATTAACAACGTCTTCTACCGTCTGATTATAAAATTCGTAATCTTCACTGTTATATTCACCGCCCTCGACGCCTGGACAGATTGGGAAAACCGCACCGTCAGCTTTGCTTCTCCAACATTCTGTAAGCCCCATTGTGAAAACAAAAACGTCTGTGGTCTCGAACATTTTCCTGACAAGTTGTAAATGCGTAGCTCGATCTAACAGCATACTAGCTTCTGATTCGAAACCTCGGGGTTGTATATTTGGCCTGAATGGATCTTTATACGAACCGTCACTTGCTCTCCATGCAGGTTCAATTGGAGAGAATAATCCAAATGCTCGTTTGAAAAGTTGAAACAGCTGTCGAGCAGTGTATAAATTTCCGTATCTAGCCGAAAAAGTACCATAGTTGTATGTAGTTAAGGTCTCTGGGTCGAAAATCTCATGACCATTTTCTGGTACATAGTAATTAAAGCCAGATTTACTTAACCGTCTTGCAATGTGCTGAGCAAAGCAGCTACCCGCTGTAGCTACTTTGGTATCTCTATTTATCAATTGAGGAAAGTCAACTACAGGGTCGACTTCATGAGCAGGTAACTTAGCAATTGAGCGCTTCCAAAAAGCATGGTCTTTTAATAATCGGTATGGGTTACTTTTCATAGACAACTTCCTTAAACTTAATCTATTAAACTCTTCAAATTTGCGACCATGATTTCTGCAAAATCTTTATTCGCATGCGTTGCATCATCTGCATAGTACTTTTCATCTAAGAACCCGTCACTATCAGTAACAACACTAGGAAGTTCAACGAATGTAATGCCAAATTCCGCACATAACTGTCTTGTAACCTCTATTTGCGCTTTGTACACTTCGAGTCTCACGTAGGCATCAGTAACGCCATTATCTACGATGTTTCTCCTCACGAAATCACTTTCTGGTCGCTCAAGAATATGCGCTGTGGACTTTTTCGGTGGTGGTGCCGCTACGTGGTAAACTGGTAAATCACAACTATCAATTATACCTTTTAGCTTTTTGAAATCGCCTCCCCTCAATCCTTTATTAAAAACATATTTAAGTGCTTCCCTTGGTAATTTGGCACTACCTTCGCCTACGTAATTATCACCTGCAATACTCGCAATTGAAAAAGCTTTCTTGTGTTGGATTAGAGATACTGAATTGTGCTGATTCCCACCGGTAAAAGATACTACTGCTTTATACTCGCTAGAGCGTGTTTGTAGCCTTTTTTTGACATCCTCCAACAACTCGTCACCTACGAGAACATCATCTTTAACCTTCGCAAAGGTAAGAACTTCAATATCATGATCTTGACCATCGACTTTAAAATAACGTTTAAGCGAATGAGTGTGGCTGTCACCGATTATCAATATGCGCTTGTTCATGCCTTACCCCATCAAGTTCTTTTCTTTCAGCTCTTGGTTGGCTTTATCGAGTTTGTCCTCTGGGAGAGGTTGAGTATTTACCCAGTCAACAAAACGTTTCATTCCCTCTTCAAGAGAGACTTTTGGAATATAATTGAGTATGTCTTTTAAACGAGTGATGTCAGCACAATTGTGTCTGATATCCCCTACTCGATATTGAGCAGTAACCTGAATATCCGGCTCTTTGCCAAAAGCACGTGTTAGCTGGCTGGCGATATCTATTACTGTTGTAAACTCTCCTGTACCAACATTAATTATCGTATTAGGCGCCTCTTCTTTTGTCAGTGCAGCTAGAAATGCACCAGCAACATCAGATACATGAACGAAATCGCGAGTTTCTAAGCCATCTTCAAAGATAGGCAAGTGCTTGTCCATTCTCACACGCGTTGAAAAGATAGACAGAATACCTGTGTATGGGTTATTCAGTGATTGCCCTTCGCCATAAACGTTTTGTAAACGCAAAATGCCATAACCGATCCCCAATGACTCACAGCAAATGGCAATTAAATCTTCTTGTGCATATTTTGTCGATGCATAAATAGATGCTGGCTGAACTTTATCGTCTTCATGGGTTGGAACTGGAACTAGGTCGATACCGTTAGAATCTTTGGCAGTCCATTGGTGGCTTGCTAGTTCTTCAGGAGTTCGAGGCCTTGGGTAAATTCGGTTGATTACGTCCTGACCCTCAGATATATAAGCGCCCTCACCATAAACCGAACGACTCGAGGCCAAAAGAACGCGTTTAATTGGAAGTTTCTCGTTGGTTATAATATCCAACATTAAGGCAGTGGCTTGACTATTCACCTCATTATATTTTTCTATTTCGTACATAGACTGCCCAGTACCAGTCTCTGCTGCAAGGTGAACAATCCCATCAGCATTGCTCAGTAGCGATTTCATTACCTCTCTATCTGTAACTGAACCTTTAACGAAATGAATATTTGACGCAGAAATCCATGATGGGGTTTCTTGTGACTCGCCGTGAATTTGTGGCGATAAAGTGTCCAAAATAGTAACGTTGAAACCGTTTTGGTGCAGTAGTGGACACAGATGGCTGCCGATAAAACCAGCGCCGCCAGTTACAAGAATATTTTTCATATTTGTTAGATCTTCCCAAAAAACAGCAGCTTTTGTTGCAAGAGCTGACTTTTAACTCCTAAATGTGCAAATACTCTATTACATTTTTAGCTCTGATTCGAGGATTTTCACCACTACTCACGAATCAGTAAAAGGAAAATTTTACTTATTTGTCCTGCCTCATTGAAATGAATTACTATCTTCATTACTCTCTACAAAATTATACAAGGAGCAAGATTATGAGAAAGGTTTTTGTAGGGTATACTTCCTACCAAGATGTGGTTTATAGAGTCGCTAAGCACTCTATTGAAAGACATTCACCGGATGTAAAGTGCTATCCTATTATTCAGCAATCTTTGCGTGATTTAGGCATATACTACAGAGACGTAGACAAGAACGGCACTACAGAGTTCTCTATAACGCGATTCCTTACACCATGGCTTGCTGGTCATAAAGGTTGGGTAATGTTTTGTGATAATGACGTACTTGCATTAACGGATGTCAACGAGTTTTTTGATCAAGCAGATAATAAGTACGCGGTAATGGTGGTAAAACACAACCATACTCCCGGTGATACTGTTAAGTTAGACGGTCAAGTTCAAACTCAGTATCCCCGTAAGAATTGGTCTTCTGTAGTTTTATGGAACCTAGATCATCCAAAAAATCAATTAATTACACCTGAGTTAGTGAATGAAATATCCCCTCTTTATCTTCATAGGTTTATGTGGTTAGAAGATCATGAGATTGGTGGGCTATCTATTGAGTGGAATTGGTTGGTAGACTGGTATAAAGAACCAGAAAACGGAAAACCTAAGTTTTTACACTTTACAGATGGCGGTCCATATTTTAAAAATTATCAAAATTGTGATTATGCAGAGCAATGGTTGCGAGAGTATGAAATGATGACTGGTAAGCCGTTCACCCAAGAAGATATAATTGACTAACTAGTAAAAGAATAAAAGTTATCATGAAAATTCAAAATATTGAGATAAGCAACAACACACCATTCTGCCTATTCGGCGGAGTAAATGTTCTAGAGTCAGAGCAGTTTGCGATTGATGTATGCGGTCACTATGTAGAAGTATGTAAGAAGTTGGATATTCCGCTCGTATTTAAGGCATCTTTTGACAAAGCTAACCGCTCATCAATTCATTCTTATCGAGGCCCCGGTTTAGAAAAGGGCTTAGAGATATTCACAGCATTGAAGAAAGAATTTGGAAATATTCCAGTAATCACAGATGTACACGAGCCGTGGCAGGCCAAGCCGGTTGCTGAAGTCGTTGACGTACTTCAACTGCCTGCGTTTCTTGCTCGCCAAACTGACCTCGTTGCAGCGCTTGCTGAAACAAAGAGGCCGATAAATATTAAAAAACCACAGTTTATCAGCCCTGGGCAGATGAAAAATATAGTCCACAAATTTGAAGAAATGGGGAATGACCAACTCATGCTTTGTGACCGAGGAACTCTCCATGGTTATGATAATTTGGTTGTAGATATGCTTGGATTTGGTGTAATGAAGAAAGTGACAAATAACAAACCAATTATTTTTGACGTCACTCATGCATTACAAACACGAGACTCAGGTAGCGCTGCATCGGGTGGCCGCCGCGACCAAGTCTGCGAATTAGCTAGGGCTGGCATTGCTACTAAAATTGCAGGATTATTCTTAGAGTCTCACCCGAATCCAGACGAAGCTAAGTGCGATGGCCCCAGTGCCTTACCCCTTGAAATACTTGAACCCTTTTTGGCTCAGGTAAAAGCAGTAGATGACTTAGTCAAATCGTTTAGCCCACTGGACACCTCAAAATAATATGAATGTTCACATTGTCATACCAGCTCGTTATAACTCATCTAGACTACCGGGCAAACCCCTACTCGAAATCAAAGGAAGGCCTGTTGTTTGGCATGTTTTCCAGAGAGCTTTAGAGACCAACATTGAATCCGTTATTGTCGCTACGGACGACGATAGAATATATCAAACTGTAGAATCCTTTGGGTGTCGAGTCTTAATGACTAATGAGGCGCATGAAAGTGGAACAGATCGCTTAGCTGAAGTAGCAATAAAGCTAGGTTTTGATGACAACGATATTGTAGTAAATCTTCAAGGTGATGAGCCTTTAATCGACCCGAACTATATAGAAAAAGTGGTTGAGCAACTCACAACAAACCACTGGGCCGATATTTCAACTCTTATGTGTACTATAAACTCGGCAAAAGATTTATTTAACCCTAATATAGTAAAAGTTGTCACTGCGCACGATTCCTCAGCCCTATACTTCAGTCGAGCCCCTATCCCATGGGAAAGGGGGAAATTTGATAAAGTAGACAGCCTCGCTAATCTGTCAATTAATGATGGGGTATATCATCGCCATATAGGTCTTTACGCATATAGGGTGAGTACACTCAAAAATTTAAGTCAATCCTCTGTGTCCAAGCTAGAACAAATCGAAGCACTAGAACAATTAAGAGCTCTGCATCTCGGCAAGAAAATAGCGGTTGCTAAGGTTGACGACGCATGCCCTCACGGCGTCGATACGATAGAAGACTACGAAAGAATAAAAAGTATAATGGAATAGTATAGGTTATGGACCTTAAAGAACGAGCAAAACAGGTTTTTAAAATTGAATCCGACGCAATCGCTAATCTATCTGCGTTACTCACAAATGACTTCTCTGATGCTGTCTCTTCGATTTTAGATAGCAAAGGCCGCCTAATTGTTTGTGGAATGGGAAAGTCCGGAATTATAGGAAATAAAATATCTGCGACATTAGCTAGTACTGGAACGCCTAGTTTCTCAATGCATCCAGGTGAAGCTTTCCATGGCGACTTAGGTATGGTCGCCTCAGAAGATATATTTTTAGCAATATCAAACTCAGGAGAAACCGAAGAAGTTCTTAAACTACTTCCTTTTCTCAAAGACAATAATAATCTATTGATCTCACTGACCGGCAACCCTCGCTCGACGCTAGCCTTACAAAGCGAATACCACTTAAATATAGCGGTTCCTCAAGAAGCCTGCCCACTCAAACTTGCCCCAACAGCGTCAACTACCGCAACATTAGCAATGGGCGATGCATTAGCGATTGCATTGATGGAGGGAAGAGACTTTAAACCCGAAAATTTCGCAAGATTCCATCCCGGAGGAAGCTTGGGCCGCAAACTCCTACTTAAAGTCAAAGACCAAATGGTCTCAAATAACCTCCCCATTATTAACATAGATTCACCGCTGATAGATATTATTGATACCATCTCAAAAGGGGAGCAAGGCTTAGCTATTGTTACAAATGATGAGAGCGCTATTATAGGACTAATTACTGATGGCGATATTAGAAGGGCTATCGAGCATCATGGCGACGGAGTATTCAAACTAAAGGCGACAGACTTAATGTCACGCCATCCCTACACTATCGGCGTTAATGAGTTAGTTTCTTATGGGGACTCAATCATGGAAGATAAAAAGCTAAATAAATTACTTGTTGAAGACAATGGAAAATTAGTCGGTATATTGAGAAAATAACTCTTTGGCCAGATTTATTACAGTACTCATAAATTTAAATATGGTGTCTTTGTCGAAATGAATAAAGTTAGTATTGAAAGCGAGGTTATAGACTTAATTAAGAAACTTAGAAACTCAGTAGATGTATCTTCGAATTTTTCTTCTTTCGATAACCTTGTGAAAAGTAACATTCATTTTATAGTCGGTAATTTCAACTCAAAGTGGCTTGTTTCAATATGTGACACTTACGCCGACTTTGGTAGTTCTGAAGAGAAAAGAAATGCGCTGTATGTCACGTGGTTTGTTGCAACATTGCGGCTAGCAGACACCGTTAACTTAATGCACAATTCACAACTTGACAACATGCAAGTCACGAAGTTAAAAACTAGTAGAGTTCCTCTTTACGATGGTCTAAAAACTTTACACCTGGATAAACAAGATACACTGCTAAACTTATCTAAACGAACCCACAGAAACATGCAAACTACGCCATTTTTGCTTGATATTTTGTAAGCGTCCGGCAATACCACCTATCGCTTAGCAAACTGCCATGGTAGCAGTTGCTCGATATCGACGTCGGGCTTGCTGAGTTCATCAAGGCAAGTCATCACATACTCGAACACATTGAGGTCGTTAGCTTTAGCGGTTTCGATGATACTGTAGAGCATTGCGCTGGCGTTTGCGCCCGTGGCGGTTTGACTAAATAGCCAGTTTTTTCTGCCTATCACGAACGGTTTAATCGCGCGCTCAGCGCGATTATTATCAATCTTTAGTTGGCCGTCGAGTGTATAACGTACAAGCTTTTCCCATTGGTTCAAGCAGTATTGTATCGCTTCGCCTAATTTGGTTTTCGGTAACACTTGTTGAACTGATTTCATTAGCCATGCGTGAAGCTGATTGAGCAACGGTAGGCTCTTTTCTTGTCTGGTAAGGTAGCGCACTTCGACCGTTTTATCGTTTAGCTGCGTTTCGATGCGGTAGAGCTTTTGGATATGATTGAGTGCCCAATCTGCTTTTCCGCTGCCTTTCTTACCCGCACCTTTTTTGGCTTCCATGAACTTACGACGTGCATGTGCCCAGCAACCGATAAGGGTCGCTTGCGTTTGCTCGTAGCCTTTATAGCCATCCACTTGTAAGTAGCCGTTATAGCCATTAAGGAAGTCTACTGCGCATTGCCCAGCGCGACTATTGTGATAATCGTACAACACGATATTGGATGTCGCTGTATCGGGGATATTACCGCTAGGTGAATCAGCGCCACTGGCGTACAACCACATATAGCTGTTCGCTTTTTCAGACTCAACCACTTTTAGCGTGGTTTCATCCGCCGCGATAACAGGTTGCTTTAACAGGTGTTGATGAAGCTGCCCATAAAGCGGTTTAAACAGCTCAGCGCAGCGGATTATCCAGTCCGCCATCGTCTTACGGCTTAATTCGATACCATGTTGTTTGAACATAGATTCTTGGCGATAAAGCGGTAACCCATACTGATATTTGCTGGTGATGATTTGACTTAACAAGCTTGGCGTTGCGTAGCCTTTTGGAATCACGCTGTGAGGTACGGGCGCTTGTTTAATCGTGTTGCTGATACCGTCCTTTTCACAGGTACGGCACGCATATTTAGGGCGAACATGCTCAATCACTTTTACCTGAGCAGGGATAAACTGAAGCTTCTCTGACTTATCTTCACCTATGCGATGTAACTCACTGGCACAACAGTCACAGACTTTATCTTCATCGCTGATATCGTGAACAATAACTTCGCGAGGCAGGTCTTTCGGTAGCGGTTTACGTACAGGCTTTTTACGAGTGTAGCTAATCGCTTCTTCAGCTGTTTCAGTTTCAACAACCAGTTCTTCCGCTTCATTGAACAACTCACCTTGCCCAGGGTGGCCTTCGGTGCTTTTTCCGAACTGCTTGTGCTGGGCAACACGGAACTGTTCTTCTAAATAGGCAATCCGCGCGCTCTTCTCTTCAAGAAGCGCTTCAAGTTCAGCGATGCGGGATTGGTATTCTTTCTCGTTCATACCGCTATTATCCCGTATTAAGCTGCTGATTACCTTACATTATTAAGACTATTTCGTGATCGTTAATCGCTACTTATGATCACAGGTTATAAGCCGGATGCGTTGTAGTGCAACGGCTGATGCCCTATGACATCGTAGCCCGATAACAGCCATTGTAGCTGCTGTTCACTCATATGCATCTGTTTTAAGTTCGCATCGACAGGCCATTTAAAGCGATGTTTTTGTCGAGTAGCCAGACCCGATTACTCGAGCCCAGCCCTCTAAGAACGGTACGTGC
>OJAV01000441.1_pt1 | contig 16904 bp, 9 predicted proteins | sample 1590081 | NCBI WGS metagenome assembly OJAV01 (sample SAMN05416852, study PRJEB24817) | seawater metagenome | isolation source: Sea water | place: Canada:Atlantic | collected 2013-07
TCTACACTAGATCGCTCGTCGGCAGCGTCAGATGTGTATAAGAGACAGTCATTGTACCGACTTCACCAAGTCGCGTTGCATGGATACTGGCACACCTTATTGTTGAGCTTAGTTGGCCATATCAATAAGGTTATTCGCCCTCGGCTGAAATTGCATTAATCGTTGATAGATACGCCTGGCGGTAATCCCCAGGCGTTGATCCCGTCCAGCGACGAAATGCCTTATAAAATGCGCTTGGCTCTGTGTAACCCACCATGTACGCCACTTCATATAGGGGTAAATCTCCCTCGCAAATAAGCTTCATTGATAAGCCTTGGCGAGCTTCATCTAACAGGTTCTGGTAGGTCGTGCCTAATGCACGCAAGCGACGTTGAAGATTACGAACACTGATGCCTAGCTGATCCGCAACACCATCCTGAGAAACATTTCTGCGCATTAAACACATTTGCAAAATATCTTTCAGCTCTTCGTACAAAACGATGTGTTCGCGGAAGCGTTGGTCTTGGCGTACTAATTCACGTTGCACACTGCGAAACATAACCGTTTGAGGGTCGGGGCCAACACGAACCCAAGCACTCGCACTAATTTCAAACGAGTACGATGAACTGGCAACAACAGACATACGCAAGTAGTCGGAGACTTCATTAACGTCATGAATGTGATCGCTCGGGATTCTTACGGTAATGTCGTCTGTTTGGTAAGCCGCACCCAGCACATCCCGACATATACCCGCCATAATGATGACGGCAGCACATAACTGCAAAGGCGACACGTGACGCTCAGGATGACGCTCGACCCCAATTGTAACGACATCACTGGCGTCAACATCTAGGGTGTATCTAAGACTTCCGGTATTTAAATAGACGTATGGTACTAGCGCTTCTATTCCTTTTTTTAACGAACTGGCATAGCGCAGCAGGCGCTGCAAGGGCATGTCCCTGCGCGCCATATAGATTCCTAGATCAAACGGAAACATGGGGTCGCTTAGATGTCGGTCAACATAGTCGTAGGCATCCGCAACTCGATCGGTCTCAACCCAACGAGGCAATGGAGATTTAGAATCAATTCCAAGAATTGGCCAAATCTGGTCCATATTGATACCACGCTCTGCCCAATAATTTAGCAGATGCTGTACCAACACAATATCGACTTGAGCAGTCGGTGTCATATCCCTCCCCAATTAGGTTTTCCATACGCACAGTGATAATTAACATGTGTTCTTTTTCTGACTTATGGATGTTCCGGAGCTAGGGGGGTCTAGTCAATAGACTGAGGCGACACTGCCATGTTAGGCATAAAAATACATGCGCATACGGCAAATTTAGGCTCTTTCTGTCATAACTTTTTCGATTGCATACTCAATTACATCACCGGCAAAGCCTCGGTAAGCAAGAAATCGCCAAAGCTTCGCTTTCAACTGGGGGTGGTCAAAACCGACAGAACGGGCTTTTTTTTGAGCAACCTCGATGGCGTTTTGAGTCCAATTCGCGTCCGATTGCTCCATCGCCTCAGAGGTTAAATCTCCACTTACGCCTTTCTGTTTGAGTTCTTGTTTTAAACGTAATGGACCAACACCTCGATTACTTCGGGCGCGTAAATACATCGCTGCAAAGCGTTCATCAGATTGCCAATTACGTTCAGCTAAATTATTCAGTACAGATTCGAGATCATCGGCCGAGGCAGCCTTGGGGGAGAGCTTTCGCCATAATTCTTGGCGGGAGTAATCACGGCGGCTGAGCAGGTCAACCGCCGAATGCATTAACGCAGCACGATCTAAGGGATCAGGCTTCGGCTTCTTCATTTACTTTTTTTTCTGGCTTATCAGCCACAGTAACATTCAAAAGCTGTGCGCGAATCTGGTCTTCAATTTCTTTCGCGATTTCAGGGTGCTCTTCCAAATACACAGAAGAGTTGGCTTTACCTTGGCCAATTTTATCGCCCTTGTAGCTGTACCAAGCACCGGCTTTTTCAACCAGACCACACTTAACACCTAGGTCGATCACTTCGCCCATGTGGTAAATGCCTTTACCGTACATGATCTGGAATTCAGCCTGTTTGAATGGTGGAGACACTTTGTTTTTTACCACTTTCACGCGAGTCTCGTTACCAATGACTTCATCGCCCTGTTTAACCGCACCAGTACGACGAATATCTAAACGTACTGATGAGTAAAACTTCAGTGCGTTACCACCCGTTGTGGTTTCTGGACTACCGAACATGACACCAATTTTCATACGAATTTGGTTAATGAAGATCACCATGCAGTTAGCGTTTTTGACGTTACCTGTGATTTTACGCAATGCTTGAGACATCAAACGCGCTTGCAGACCGACGTGGCTATCGCCCATGTCGCCTTCAATCTCAGCTTTTGGTGTTAACGCCGCTACCGAGTCAATAACGATGATATCGACGGCACCAGAACGCACTAGGCTGTCACAAATTTCTAACGCTTGCTCGCCTGTATCAGGCTGAGAGACTAGAAGATCATCAAGATCAATCCCCAGCTTTTCAGCGTACAAAGGATCTAACGCGTGTTCAGCATCAATGATAGCGACAGTTTTACCTACCTTCTGAGCTTGTGCCATTAGGGACAAACACATGGTGGTTTTACCCGAACTTTCAGGCCCGTAAATTTCAACAATACGGCCCATGGGTAAGCCGCCTATGCCAAGCGCAATATCTAGCCCTAGTGAACCTGTAGACACAGCAGGAATCGCTTCACGCGGCTGCTCGCCCATTTTCATAACGGCGCCTTTACCAAACTGGCGTTCTATTTGACCGAGTGCTGCGTCGAGAGCTTTCTGTTTGTTTGCGTCCATTTTCAGGTCCTTGATTCACGTCGTAATAGAGTGTCGTAATTTGATGTCGTAGTGTTTGGGATGCGTGCATCTTCATCACTGTAGATTTAACCAGTATTTAACCACAGTTTTTTTAGATGTCAACGAAGTACTGGTTATTTATCCATATATTTAATCAGCAGTGTCAATGCCGCATGAACGGTCTGCTCTCGTACTTGGCTGCGATCACCATCAAAGCAGTGCAGTTCGCTGATTTGATGCTGCTGATTGCCACAGGCAATCCACACTGTGCCTACCGGCTTGCCCGGAACTGCACCACCGGGACCGGCGATCCCGCTGACGGATACAGCGACATCACCATAACGAGCGGCCCCGGCAGTCATTGCCAATACGGTTTCTTCACTAACCGCACCATGCTCATTAAGGATGTGTTCAGGCACCCCTAAATCACGATGCTTGGCGGCATTCGAATAAGTTACATAGCCGCATTCGAACCACTGGCTACTGCCTGCAAGGTCAGTACAAACAGCCGCGATCATACCGCCAGTACACGATTCTGCCGTGACTAAACGCATCGATTTTGCTTGTAACCGGTCTGCCAACGCTTGGCATTGTGCTTGTATGATGTCGGCGGGATTGTTGTTTGTCATGCGTAATGTTCTTTCATCTGTGTGACGCGTATTTAGTGAATACTCGTGCGCCAGAGTAGCAGATGTAAAAGCGCTCGGGGAAGTAGGATAACGCCCCCGAGTGCCTTCTTTAATTTGTACGACCAGACCGTTACTTTGAGTTGAGTGTTACTGAAGTTAAGAGTTACTCAATGACTTTGATTTCAACCCGGCGATTTTCTGCCCGACCAGCATTGGTGCTATTGTCGGCGATGGGGTTTTCTTCTCCATAACCACGGGCCTCTAGGCGACCTGCGTCGATACCCATATCAATCAAGTATTGCATCACCGCCACGGCACGGCGCTCGGATAACTGGTGATTCCCTTTCGCTGAGCCTAGTGAGTCTGTGTGTGCGCCTATTTCTACCCGTGATTCTGGGTAGCTTTTCAGGGTGTTAATAACTTGTTTAAGCACACTTAGCGAGCCATATGTGAGAGTCGCGGAGCCGCTGTCAAAGTAGACACCTTCGAGCCTCGCATCCAACACAGAACAGCCTTGCGCATTCACTGTCATGCCTGGTGGTGTCCCTGGGCACTCGTCGGCGTTATTGGTAATGCCATCTCGATCACTGTCTTGATCAACGACGACAACAGGAACAATAACCGGTGGTGGTAAAAGGATTGGCTCAGGCCGCTGAACTACAGGCTCAGGAGACGCTTGGTTTGCACCAAATCGTTTTAACACACTGAGCTGAATGACCTGAACATCACGGGTCAATGCATGGGCAGCGATTCGTGCCTGCCACGTGTCTTTAAATTCATACTCCACTCCGAAGCCAAGCCCTAAGGAGAAGGCCGCCTCTTGATCGTAATTGATGTCAGAGTCGTTAGATATACCGCTCAATCCTGCGCTTAGGTACGCATGTAAATTACCCGCGCCATCCCAGCTGGTCTGCCACGGATACCAATTCACCGACGCGCCAAACGCAGAATACGATAGCTCCGATTCTGTATTGGTATTGGTGTCTTTGAGTGTGGCTGAGCCTAAGCGGTGATATTGCAGCTCAATCGAAAGGTCATCCACCAGCCGATAGCCTGCTGTTATGTTCATATCAAATCCGCTTTCATCTTCATTGACATACGAGGTACCACTGGTATCCGGTGTGAGTCTTGAAACGCCCGCACCACCACCGATATACACATCATCCAGTGTCGGCTCAAAGGCCACCGCCACTCCCGGACTCACGGACACCGTCAGCACTAGCATCGTCATACTTAATAGTGCATGCCCCTCAAGTGTCTTTATAGACACCGAGGGTTTACGCAACCGAATAAGAGGAATCGCCAGTAGTGCGAGCCACAGACTCGATAAACTGCCCAACACAGGTAGCGAAGATGCGACGTTCCCTTCAGGTAGTAGTTCGTTGGCCACACTGGCATCAAAGCCTGGGGCTTCCATGTAATCCGGAGTGCCATTGTTATCTACGTCTTCACAGGCACTGCCAACACCGCACTCCTGCGCATCACTTAGGCCGTCACCGTCGCTGTCTCCAGTGCCATCAGGCATACCCGCTTGGTTTGTAGTATCGCGATCAAGATAATCAGGAATGCCATCTTTATCCGCATCTCCCGTGCCGCTTTCGCCAGAAGAAGGCACACCATCACCGTCGTCGTCTTTATCGAGATAGTTAGGTATTCCATCATTGTCGGTATCGTCATCTCGTGGATCACCGTTGCCATTTGGATCTTCCTGTTGAGTCGGTATGCCGTCGCCATCGTCATCAGGATCGAGGTAATTAGGATCACCATCCGCATCCGAATCCCAGCAAGGTAGGAACGGACACTCAGACGCATCACTTAACCCATCGCCATCAGAATCCCCTCCGGTGGGATCAAGATAATCTGGAATGCCGTCGTTATCACGATCACCATCACCTTCGTCTCGGGTGTCAAACCCATCACCGTCGTCATCAGGATCTAGGAAGTCTGGACGACCATCGTCGTCGGTATCATCGTTGGCGGGATCACCATCTTTATTGATGTCTTCATCCACCGTGTTCACGCCATCACCGTCATCATCTGGAGATAAATAATCCGGCGTGCCATTGCCATCGCTATCACGACAGGGCAATGAAGGGCATTCTCGGCCATCACTCACACGGTCATTATCACTGTCTCCTGTGCCGTCCGCAGTACCCGCCTCATTGTTTGAATCAGGGTCACGATAATCAGGAATACCGTCGCCGTCGCTATCATCATTGCTCGGATTGTCATCACCGTTAGGGTCTTCCGAACGGGTATCAGTGCCATCGCCGTCGTCATCAGGATCGAGGTAATCGGGTATGCCATCACCGTCCGTATCATCGTCCGAAGGATCACTGTTGCCGTTGTTGTCTTCATTCACCGTTGGGATGCTGTCGTTGTCATCATCTTCATCGACGTAATCGGGAACACCATCACCATCTGAGTCACGACACGGCACACCGTCAGGGCATTCAGCACCGTCTGGGATACCATCTTCGTCAGAATCCCCCGCGGACGGATCAAGATAATCCGGAATGCCGTCGTCATCACTGTCACCGGTGCCTTCGTCAATGGTGCTAAAACCATCGCCGTCGTCGTCGGGATCACGATAGTTGGGAATGCCATCGTTATCTGTGTCGTCATTGGTTTGATCACCATTACCATCCGGATCTTCGGTCGCTGTAGGACGGCCATCGTTATCATCATCAGGATCGTTGTAATCTGGGGTTCCATCGTTATCCGTATCCCGACAAATGCCAGTGAAGAAAGGGCATTCCGTCAGATCACTTAAACCATCACCATCGCTATCACCAGTGCCATCTCCCAATACCACAGGGCCATCCGCATCTAAGAAATCAGGAATGCTGTCACCATCAGGGTCACCATCGCCTTCTTCGGACGTTGGAATACCATCTCCATCATCATCTGGGTCTAGGTAATTGGGTACGCCGTTGCCATTGGTGTCGTCATTGATGGGGTTGCCGTCGCCATTAGGGTCTTCCGTGGCAGTAGGACGGCCATCATTATCGTCGTCGGCATCCATATAATCTGGCTGACCATCGCCATCAGAATCTTCACATGGCGAACCTGCTTGGCACTCTTGAGCATCCGTTAAGCCATCGCCGTCACTGTCTCCTGGAGAGCCAGTTTCCGCATCGTTAGGGTCAAGGTACGCAGGAATGCGATCATTATCATCATCCGGCCCGGCATTGGTTGACGCATCGCCATCACCGTCGATGTCATGATCTTCGTTGATAGTGTCAATGCCATCACCGTCGTCATCGCCATCGCGATAATCAGGAATGCCGTCATTATCGGTATCGCGTTCACCGCCTTCTATACGCGTTGGCACACCATCATTGTCGTCATCGCCATCCATATAGTCTGGCGTGCCATCACCGTCGCTGTCAGTGCAAGGAATACCCGAAGCGCACTCGACATCATCCGAGACACCATCGCCATCGGCATCACCAGCAACAGAGGAATCGGCATCGTTTGGATCAAGGTACGCAGGAATACCGTCGCCATCTTCATCATCATTGCGCGGATCACCGTCACCGTTAATGTCTTCGGCGTTAGTGTCTAAACCATCACCGTCATCATCCGGGTCGAGATAATCCGGTGTACCGTCGTTATCAAGATCGTCATTGGTTGGGTCACCATCACGATTACCATCTTCATCGGCGTTGCTTAAACCATCGCCATCTTCATCCACAACGTCAGGATCAAGGTAGTCAGGTATTCCGTCCAGATCGCCATCCGGGCCGGGATTCGTAGCTGGGTTTCCATCGCCATCGCGGTCATCGTCTTCACTGGCGGTAGGCAAGCCGTCGCCGTCATCATCCGCATCCGCGTAATCCGGCACGCCATCGTTATCGGAGTCATGACAAGGCACACCAATGGCGCACTCGCTGTCATCCGGAATACCGTCGCCATCACTATCACCCGTTAGGGCTGTGTCGGCATCGTTCGGATCTAGATAAGCCGGAATGCCGTCGTTATCCGCGTCCGGCGCTGGTGTCGTGGCTGGGTTGCCATCACCATCAGTATTGGCGTCTTCATCCGCAGTTAATAGACCATCGTTGTCGTCGTCATTATCAAGGTAGTCTGGCGTGTCGTCGCCATCCGAGTCACGTACTGGACCTTCGGTTAGCGTTGGAATGCCATCACCGTCGTCGTCACCATCACGGTAATCTGGAATGCCATCGTTGTCGGTATCAGCACACGGAATGCCATTAGCACACTCAAGATCATCGGCTAGCCCATCACCATCGCTGTCCCCTACCGTCGATGTATCACTGTCGTTAGGATCTAGGTAAGCCGGTATGCCATCACCGTCAGCATCCGGAGAAGGCTGGGTGGCTGGATTGCCATCGGCGTCCAGATTTTCGTCTTCATCGACGGTTAATGTACCGTCGTTATCATCGTCGTTATCCAAATAGTCCGGCGTACCGTCGGCGTCAGAATCACGTACTGGAGCACCGCCTTCCGTCGAGGTAGGAATACCATCACCGTCATCATCGCCATCCATGTAATCCGGCACGCCATCGCCATCGGAGTCCACACATGGAATGCCATTCTCGCACTCAACGGTATCAGCTATGCCGTCACCATCACTGTCGTTGTTGCCGTCGGAACTATCATCATCGCCGTCACGATAGTTTGGAATGCCATCGCCATCGTCGTCATCATTAGTAGGATCGCCATCGCGATTGGTATCTTCGGCGCTCGTATCACGACCATCGCCGTCATCGTCAGAATCCTTATAGTCAGGAATACCATCGCCATCCAAATCATCATTGGTAGGGTCACCATCACCATTAGTGTCTTCTTCACCATCTGAGACGCCGTCACCATCGATATCGGCGGCAATCACTTCAATGCTGACACGGCCAAGTAAGATTCCTCCAGCAATGACCTCAACGCTGGCGGTTCCCACTTCATCGTAGGCAGTGAGCTCAGCTGAATAGAGACCATTCCCCAAGGCTTGAATATTCGAGATCGTCCCTAGGTCGGTCGTCACGGATGGAGATAATCCCGGCACCGGGTTATTGGCTGAGTCTCTAATTTCAATCGAGATCAATGCTGCGGTAGAGCCATTAGCAGGAATGATTAATGGTGACGCATCAATAGAAGAGTTCGCTGCACTGACTGATACATCAATCGTGACGGAGCCGGTCGCAATGATCTCATTACCTGCGTCATCAGACGCCACAGTAATCACTGAATGTTCACCGTTTTCGAGATCAATGGTCACGGCCAATGTCCATTGGCCTGCATCATCGGCGACGGTGGTGTACTCGTTATCGCCGTCAATGATCACTGTGATACGTGCATTGACATCCGCGGTACCAGACAAGGATGGCTGATTGTTTTTCAGTGTTTGGCCGTTTTCAGCAAACGTTACTAGCGTGGGCGCTTGCGTATCAATCGTCACCTCAAACGCAGTAGAAGCAGCCGCAGTATTCAAGGCGGCATCTTTAGCGATGGCGGTCAGTGTGTACTCACCATCGGCCAAATACGTTGCACTGTAATCAAAACGCCATACGCCTGACGTGTCCGCACTAACGGTACCGATGACAATGCCATCAAGTAACACGTCCACAGTACTATCGATGTCTGCACGACCAGAAATAACCAGCCCACTGTCCGCCGTCATACCGTCGGTAGCAGATACCCCAGTGTCTTCAGATACGTGAGTAATTTCAGCCACAGAAGGTGCGGTCGAATCCACAGTCATCTCAATTGAGGCAGACTCCGGTCCTTCGTTGCCAGCAATATCGGTGACAATTAAGGTTAGACTGTAGACGCCATCGGCTAACTCAACATCGCGATAATCAAAGCGCCATTGGCCATTGCTATCCGCTACGACTTCGTTGCCCAGGGCGCTAGTCACTGAGTCATTAATAGCGGAACCATTAATCAGCACTGTAATCTTGGCTCCGGGTTCTGCAGTGCCTAGGAATTCAAGCGACTGATCGCGCGTAATGAAGTCAGAAGAGAGGCCTGTATCATCACTGATCGCGGTTAATATCGCAGCCGCCGGAGTACTGGTATCCACAGTCAGAGCGAAATCGTCAGAAAGAGCGGCATTACCTGCAACATCCGCCCCCCGCGCATTGATGATGTAATCGCCGTCAGCGAGAATGGTATTTGAATAATCGAAGCTCCAAGCTCCGCTGTCATCACCGATAGCCTCTCCAACAATAGTCTCACCAACAGAGCGTTCGTCGATGAATAGCTCAATCGTCAGCCCAGCATCCCCTGACCCACGAATGACCAGACTAGCATCGCTGGTAATGCCGTCCCCTTGTGTTCCCGTATCGTCTGACACACTCAACACCACAGGTGCCGTTGGCGAGCTGGTATCTATTTGAATAGGGAATGCAGTAGAAGTTGAAGAGGTATTGCCCGCTAAATCAGCACTCACAGCGGTAACATCATATAAGCCATCAGCCAATGTCGTTGCGCTATGATCAAACACCCACAGTCCACCAGCATCGGCACTGACCGTGCCAATAGGCGAGCCATCGATCATCACAGTGACATACTGGCCAGCCTCCGCCGTTCCAGAAAACACCAAGGTAGTATCCGTGGTGATGCCATCGTTGGCTGATGCCCCTAGATCATCCGAAATAGTCGTGATACGAGGTGTCGTCGGTGGCAAGGTATCAATAAATATCGCGACGGGTGTCGACTCAGCGCTGGCGTTACCCACTGCGTCCGTCGCTAACACCGTAATATTATGCGAGCCATTGGTCAGGTCGGACCCGGTAAAATCAAAGTTCCAACGCCCTGTAGCTTGATCATTCTCGCTATCCACCACGGCCACACCGGCTAACTCACCATCAATATATACACTGACGTTCGTGCCACTATCCGCTGAGCCAGAGAACACAAGCCGAGAATCGGCCGTAATAAAATCGCCCGCGACACCTGTGTCTTCGGATATTTGAGAGAAAATAGGCGTAGCTGGGGCGGTATTATCTAAGGTGTATGTTTGAACAGAGGCGATATTGGTCTCTGTAATGATCACGCCCTCAGCATCAGCAATGTCATTGGAGGCGGCGAGACCGATACTCACCACACCATCAAAGCTGGCAAGGCCTGTAACACTGATATCAAATGCCGTTTGATTGGCCATCCCAACAAAAGAAGTAACACTGCTGAGCACACCAGCTGAGACGGTGAAGTCTGCGGCATCGACATTATTGACGGCCTCAGAAAATACAACCCGGAAGGTAACGCTGTCAGCAGCAGTGACTTCATCCAAAGGCGACAGTCTTTCTATTCGATTTAACACTGGCGCTTGCCCGTCAGAGATCACCACCCGGTAATCTTCCACCTCACCACTGGCCAGTAGCCCCGTTGAAGTGGCAGCGCTCAAACCCTCATTAGCGATACGTAAACGCAAATAGGTGCTGCCGTTAGCGATCACATCAGCACCAGAACCACCCACATTCCAATTTAACGTTATCGGCGTTTCATAACTGCCCTCTGCCACTGTCACGACGGCGGAGGCTTCATCCGTTTGAAACTTGCCATCCAAGTCAAAATCAACCCAACCGATCACAGTCGAGCTTTTGCCATTTAGTGACGTTGCATTTAAGGACACACTGTATGAGCTTGAGGCGGATAACACCTTAGGTACATCCACCAAAGCGTTATCACTATCGTCACTGGCTTGTCCTGCTGAGTTATCGATGCCATCCACAAAGCCATCGTCATCACCGGTCAGACCTAAAGCACCGACAACATCACCAATACGAACCCCCTCAACAACGGTGTGCGCTGCTCCAAAAGAGGCCGATAATGTTCCATAAGAATCAGGCGCGTCGCCGTAATCGGTCGCCGACTCAGAACGAATACTGTCCGCACGGAAGAACACCCAACTGTCGTATTTAGCATCGGCAATATCCGCAATACTCACCACCACATTCACCGGCATACCAGTCATTACAGCAACGCGGCATGACAGGCGGCGTGTATAGCCATCCATTTCGGTATTAAACGAGGGCGACGCAGACGAGTTATCCAGATAAATCCCGGTATTGCTGATGCCGTCATTATTGTTGGGGTAATCGTAACCATGATGACGAGAAGGCAGCTGGGCGGCATGAATGTTATTCACCCGCACTTCATCCCCAGCCGGGGTGAGGGCACAATTTTGGTCACCGACAAAAATACGCGCTAAATCGTTAAACGGGGCCCCAACGTATTCTGAATATTCTTCCGACCCAAAAACAAAATCAATCACTAGAACTTCATTATCTGGGATAACCGTAAAACTAAATTTCACCGGATCAAAAACATTATTCCCTAGATCTGGGTCTTGAACCGCAGTGCTGCTAAATGCAGTGCTTTTATTCGCCGCGCTGTTAGGGCCAAGGACATTGGATACCTTGCCCGTACTCAAAATCACGCCCTCATCAAACCCCTCTCCAAGCAAAAAGCTAAAGCCGGAAAACTGCCCTGCCTGCTCTTGATTCATATAGCGGTTATACCAAGGGCCGATCATAACCGCTGAATAGGAGGGGTTAGATATCGTCACACCAGAGCCTGATAACAGCTCAGCCATTGACGCTTCGTTGACGGCGGCATCTTTAAGCGGTTTCACCGACCCAGATTGAGCACTATCGCCATGTGATCCAAAGGCATGAGAGCTCAACACAGAGAATGAGAGTGATAGCACAACGATGTGCGCGGCAATGCGGTTTGATATAAAAGCCATGAGCTTAAAACCCTAAATAAAGCAATCCAATGAGTACTGCTTTTCTCAGCTAAAGCGTGACATCAGAAGTCACAGCACTTGCGTGAAGAAAAACACTGCTTTTTCTCACCCGTACACATGAGCATAAGTAAATGAACTTGCGTCTAACCAAGGTCGGCCAGCCATAAATACATAACGTGGGGAGAGTCACTTAGAAGCTTAGTTATTTTTAGGTTTTCGGAACGGTCATTTTGTGAACAGGCATTCACTAAAATGTATCAAACATCTGCAGTTATGTAACCGAATGTAGATTCACACCATTGGTCAGACTCGAATTTCTGACGATTTCCCGTACAATCTGCCCACGAACAACAGCGCCAAGCACACACCAACCCAAGGACACGCACGCCATGAGTCAGGCCCATACGCCAATGATGCAGCAGTACCTGAAAATCAAATCCGAGTTTCCGGACACGATTCTCTTTTACCGCATGGGGGACTTTTACGAGCTGTTCTTTAATGATGCTAAAAAAGCGGCGCAGATTCTGGATATTACCCTCACCGCTCGCGGTCAGAGTGGTGGCCAGCCGATTCCGATGGCGGGTGTGCCTTACCATGCTGCTGAAAACTATATTGCTAAGTTAGTGCGCCAAGGTATTTCGGTGGCCATCGCGGAGCAGGTGGGTGATCCAGCCACATCAAAAGGCCCGGTCGAACGTAAAGTTGTACGTGTATTAACACCGGGCACACTCACCGACGAAGCCTTTCTAGATGAACGCCAAGACAACCTACTCGTTGCCCTGTGTTCATCACAACAGCGCCATGGGCTAGCGGTTCTAGAAATTTCATCAGGTCGTTTTAGTGTATTAGAAGTAGATGGTGAAGAAGCCCTATTGGCTGAAGTTGAACGCCTGCGTCCGGCGGAGTTATTAATCCCGGAAGATCAAGCCTTCCCGAGCGACATTGCTGAACGTGCGGGTATCAAACTGCAAGCACCTTGGCATTACGAGTCAGATACCGCGCTGCGCTTATTAACCACACAGTTAAAAACCAAAGACTTACGCGGGTTTGGCTGTGAAGGCATGAAGGTCGCCATTCGAGCTGCCGGTGCTTTGCTGAATTACGCCCACGAAACACAGCGCAACAGCTTGCCGCACATTCGCTCATTAACCGTTGAGCAACCTGATGACGCCATCATTATTGATCCCGCCAGTCGTCATAATCTTGAATTGGATATTAACCAAAAAGGCGACAGCCTCTACACCTTAGCTTGGGTACTAGATAAAACCGCCACGGCAATGGGCAGTCGCTTATTGCGTCGTTGGTTAAACCGCCCGCTACGCGATCACAGCATGTTGGCCCAGCGTCAGAACTTAATTGATCAGTGTTTGCAACATTACGCCCATGAAGACCTGCACCAAGCCATGCGTCAGGTGGGAGACATCGAACGTATTCTTTCCCGTGTTGCTCTGGGTTCTGCGCGACCACGTGACCTCGCTCGTCTGCGAGATGCGCTAACCATTATCCCAACTATTCGTCGCCAGCTCAGCCAACTGGATAGCCCACTCGCTGCGAACATAAGCGAGCGAGCGCCGGAATTTCCTGAATGGGTACAACGTCTAACCGCTGCAATTATTGAGAACCCGCCGGTCATTATTCGTGATGGCGGTGTCATTGCTGAAGGCTATGATGCTGAACTGGATGAACTTCGATCACTCAGCGAAAATGCCGGTGAGTATCTGGTTAAATTAGAAGAGCGCGAAAAAGAAAAAACTGGCCTAAGCACCTTAAAAGTTGGCTACAACCGCGTTCACGGTTACTACATCGAAATCAGTAAAGCGCAATCTGACGCCGCCCCGGTGGAGTATGTTCGTCGTCAGACGCTTAAAAATGCAGAGCGCTTTATTACGCCTGAATTAAAAGAATTTGAAGACAAAGCTCTCAGTGCTAAATCACGAGCACTGACCCGAGAAAAAGCCTTATACGACGCATTACTGCAAGATTTGGCTGAAGACCTTATTCCATTACAAGTGGCCGCCGCGGCTATCTCAGAGCTTGATGTTATTGTCTGCTTGGCCGAACGTGCTGATACTTTGCGCTTTACTTCTCCTGTATTGGTGGAAGAGAGCGTGGTTGATATTCGTCAGGGTCGTCACCCTGTTGTTGAAGCGCTAATCACAGATCCGTTTGTCGCCAACGACACCCAGCTCGACAAAGACAAGCGTATGCAAATTATTACCGGCCCAAACATGGGCGGTAAATCGACCTATATGCGTCAGGTCGCGGTGATCACCCTACTCGCGCACATTGGCAGTTACGTGCCCGCCGAATACTGCCGCCTAGGCCCGATAGATCGCATATTTACCCGCATGGGTTCTGCAGACGACGTTGCCGGTGGCCGTTCTACTTTCATGGTGGAAATGACCGAAACCGCGAATATTCTCCACAACGCCACCAGCAATAGTTTAGTACTGATGGATGAGGTTGGACGAGGCACCAGTACCTTTGATGGCCTATCTTTGGCTTGGGCTGCGGCAGCACACCTTGCCGAGCGCACCGGCGCATTTACCTTGTTTGCTACCCATTACTTTGAAATGACGGCCCTGCCTGAGCAATACCGTAATACCGTCAACGTGCATTTAAAGGCAACAGAACACGACGAGCGCATCATCTTTATGCACAGTGTAGAAGAAGGGCCTGCTAGCCAGAGCTATGGTTTACAGGTCGCCCAGCTCGCCGGAGTTCCCGCTTCCGTGATCGCCCAAGCAAAAGCTCAGTTGAGTATGCTTGAACAAAATAGCAGCCCTGCAAAAGTAAGCCACAGCAGTACAGCAGCAACGCAAGCAGATAACCCTTTGCAATCTGACTTATTTGCCACCGCGCCAAGCCGTGTTGAAGAAGCCGTTTCTGAACTAGACCCAGATAACTTGACGCCCAAACAGGCGCTGGATCTGATTTATTCATTAAAATCCATGATTTAAGAGCTATTGATCGGTAAAAACGAATAGTTAAATCCAAAATTTGCGGAAGATTGTCACTCTATCAGGCCGATCACGCCTTGCCTGAAAACAAGTGGCTATCTAGAATACCCCGAACTAGAATGCGCCCAACCGTGATAAATGACTGCCAGACCGGAAAACCGGCGACATGCAGCCACAAATGATTAGGAGAAGATCCGATGACCTTCGTTGTCACCGATAACTGTGTGAAATGTAAGTACACCGACTGTGTTGAAGTCTGCCCGGTAGACTGCTTCTACGAAGGCCCGAACTTCCTAGTGATTCACCCAGACGAATGTATTGACTGTGCGTTGTGTGAGCCAGAGTGCCCCGCAGAAGCCATCTTCTCGGAAGATGAAGTACCAACAGGCCAAGAACAATACATCGAAATCAACGCAGAGTTGGCTGAAGAGTGGCCAAACATCACTGAGCAGAAAGATCCGCTACCGGACGCTGCTGAGTGGGACGGTGTACCAGATAAGATTGATCATATCGAGCGTTAATACTTTTCGTATTTATATGCATAAAAAAACCGCCATTGGCGGTTTTTTTATGGCTAACAGGTCGAAAGGAGATGCGCCTTCGACTTAGTCCAGCGCAAGAAAATGCTCACGATAATGCTGCATTTCAGCAATGGATTCGCGAATATCATCCAACGCCTGATGCGCACCTTTTTTCTCGAATGATGATACCGCCGATGGCTTCCATCGCTTAGCCAGCTCCTTCAGTGTACTGACATCAATGTTGCGATAATGGAAATATGCCTCTAATTCTGGCATGTATTTAACTAAAAAGCGGCGATCCTGATGAATACTGTTGCCACATAATGGCGATGTGCCCTCTTTTACGTATTCACGTAAAAACTCTATCGTCGCCAGCTCGGCAGCACGCGCGTCGGTGGAGCTGTCTTTCACACGTTGTGTTAAGCCTGAGTTACCGTGAGTGCGGGTGTTCCACTCATCCATCGCATCGAGCAAAATATCGGGCTGCTTTACGGCAAACACAGGGCCTTCCGCGATTACATTAAGGTCTCCGTCAGTCACTATCGTGGCGATTTCAATGATGACGTCTTGTTCTGGCTCTAGGCCAGTCATTTCTAAATCCATCCAGACAAGGTTGTCTTTCTGACTCATAAGTTATTTCCAACGTGTGTAATGTCAGATGAGAGAATAGCAAGTTGCGCTCAACCCAGCCAACCGCGACAATGGCTTATCTATTTTATTGCGAGCATCACCTAAGAATCCCATGGCTAAACGTAAACTAAATCGCCGCCAAGCGTGGCGCGTAGAAAAAATCCAAGGGGAAAAGGCTAATCGTGCGGATCGCAAAGAAAAAAACATCAGCGAGCAACTTAACGCTGGAGAGCTGGGTGATGAAAGTCACGGGCTGATCATCGCGCACTTTGGTGCTCAGGTTGAAGTTGAAGACGCCGAACGTAATACCTATCGTTGCTTTTTGCGTGCCAACTTAGGCTCTCTTGTCACCGGCGACAAAGTCGTATTTCGACCTGGGCCAGAATCTAACGGCGTCACCAGTGGCGTAGTTGAAACCGTACTGGAACGTAACTCTGAACTATCTCGCCCCAACCCGTACAACGAGATTAAGCCAGTAGCGGCGAATATTGATGTCATTCTACTGGTTATCGCGCCTGAGCCGGAAGCGCACCTCAACTTAATCGACCGCTATTTAGTCGCCGCTGAAAATTGCGATATTGAGCCTGTCTCTTATACACATCTGACGCTGCCGACGAGCGATCTAGTGTAGA
>OJAV01000443.1_pt1 | contig 16795 bp, 12 predicted proteins | sample 1590081 | NCBI WGS metagenome assembly OJAV01 (sample SAMN05416852, study PRJEB24817) | seawater metagenome | isolation source: Sea water | place: Canada:Atlantic | collected 2013-07
ATTAAATTCATAATGCCACAGGTTTCGCCATCAAAACCAACATCTGAAGAGGTGTAACCAATATCAGAAATAACATCACGAGTGATTTTTTCTAAATCTACCCATGCAGATGTAGTAACTTCACCTGAAATAATAGCAACACCAGTTTTTACCATAGTTTCGCAGGCAACACGTGCATGCTTGTCTTTGGCAATAATAGCATCTAAAACCGCATCAGAAATTTGATCGGCAATTTTATCCGGATGTCCTTCTGATACTGACTCAGAAGTAAAAAGGTGTGTAGACATAAACCCTCTGTATAAATTAACTGTAAAACTTAATAGCGATATTCTAACCGTTTCGTAAACTATTTCCTACCATTATTTACGCCTAGATGGCTAAACGTCTTTGGCTGCTGTTTTTTTGCGGCCCTAATGTCTCTTTGACATCAGTGTCGCCTAATAATAACTGCTCAGGGATAGTGTTTTAACTGCAGAGGACGCTGCCAAATATGACTAAAAAGTGCTTGCTGTTTTGAGCAATGCATCGAGCTATAAAATGCTGTTGTGCCTAAACGACTATTAGAATTGATTAGTTGATGTAATGTCAGCTGTCGTTGTAGTTGCTCGGTTACCGGTTGAGCCGTTTCCATAATGACCACGTCATTGCCGCATATATCTTTAATTAGATCACTTACTAACGGGTAATGGGTGCAGCCTAACACGATAGTATCAACACCTTTGGCTAACAGCGGTAATAAATAAGCGTTCAATAATGATTTGCACTCAGCCGTGTTTTTTTTATCTTGTTCAATAAGTTCGACTAAACCTGGGCAGGGTTGTATGGTCACTTGCGTGTTATAGCTATATTGTCCGACTAACGCTAAAAAACGTTGGTTTTCAGCGGTCGCTTTGGTGACTAAGATGGCTATTTTTTTATTTTTGCTTAAATTGGCTGCCGGTTTTATCGCTGGCTCAACGCCAATAACAGGCATTGAAATGGTTTGACGTAACTGGTCTATCGCATTAACAGTCGCGGTATTACAAGCTACAACAATGGCTTTAACGTTACGCTCAATAAACCATTGGGCAATTTCATTTACCCGTTGTTGAATAAATTGTGGTGACTTTTCACCATAAGGTGCATGCAGCGTATCGGCGACATAGAGCAAATTTTCATTAGGTAATTGTTTTTCAATACATTGGGCGATGGACAAACCGCCAACACCGGAATCAAATATACCAATGGCATCAGTATTCACCGCAGGGCGTTCATTTTTCAAAGTTAAATTGGCTGTTTGTATATCGATGTTATTTTGCAAAAGCATTAATAAGCGCAGCTTTAAGTCGTGATGTAGTTAGTTGTGCTAAGTATATTATTAACTGGCAAATAAGGTCTATATATTAATAACAAAGTTAGTTTTTATTCAGGATTTTAACTATATAAATAATAATGTTTGTATAGTTTTTTGTTTATATTTAAACTCATCTTTAATGGTAAGTGGTTACAGGAAGTTCGATGAAAAGTGATGTCTCATTAGCCCGTATTAAACAGTTTCCGATATTGATGTGGATCTTATTGTTTGGTTCATTTATTACGCGCGGCAGCTATTACATGGTTTGGCCGTTTTTAGCGGTAATTCTCTATGATAAGTTTGCCTTATCAGCCACACATGTCGGACTTATTCTCTCAAGCGCTGCGGTTATTTCTGTGTTGGTGAGTTTTGTTGGAAGTGCACTCTCTGACCGTATTGGCCGCCACCCATTAATGTACTTCAGTGGTCTTTTATATATCATTTCTTTTTCATTATTAGCACAAGCTAACTCTATTGTTGGCTATGCGTTAGTGATCACGCTGTGCTCGATTGCGACGGCGTTATGGCGACCACTAGCTTCTGCGCTAATTGGCGATATAATTAAAGATAACAGCACCCGTGAACTCGCCATGCAATCATTATATTTTATTGTTAATGTCGGTTGTGCTGTGGGTCCTATGCTTGGACTATGGCTGGGTTTAACTGGAGAGCAGTCTAGTTTTTACATTACTGCAGGGGCTTTTGCTTTTCTATTAGTGCTTCTATGGTGGGGGTTTCATCAGCATAAGAAGTTTGACAGCGAAGAAGGAGGCAACACTAAGACAGCGGTTATCGATAGCACAGTAAACAACCATATTTTAACGCCTGAACCAACTCAAACTCATGCCCAAGCTAAAGCAAAAAAGCCGCTAAACAATAAGAATAAAAGTCAACTTCTTAAGGTATTAGCTGCAGATAAATTATTGCAATGTCTTATTTTTGCGAACATTTTATGTATGTTCATTTATGCGCAAATGGACAGTTCACTTATTCAGTATTTAACACGTGCTAAAGTGCCTGATCTACTTGAACTGATCTCAGCAATGATTCTTACCAATGCGTTAGTGATTATCTCAACCCAATTTTTATTATTAAAGTTGATGGCAAGTTTATCGCTCGTCAATCGAATACAAGTAGGCCTAGTATTATTGATGTGCTCACAAGTTTGGTTAGCGGTTAATCCATTGACGCTATTTTGGGGCTGGATAGGTGCGATTGTGGTGATGAGCTTAGCTGAAACTATTCTTTTCCCTACCATGAATGTTCATATTGACCGCCTAGCTCCTGCGCACCTGCGTGGCGCGTATTTTGGCGCAGCGTCGTTTTATGAATTTGGCTTTGCGATAGCGCCGCTTGGCGGTGGTATTATCCTCGACCAACTTGGAGGCTCTTGGCTGTTCTTTATAACCGCAGGTTTAACATTGCTGGTTATCTATCTTTATAGCGTATTGAATGACTTACCCAGACCCGACTTTACAAAATTTAAACCACAGTCAACTACCGAGTAAGTTTATAAATTATCTCCTGCAATAATAGGCAACGGTAAGTAATTTCGAACCTTGAGGGGAAAGTAACGGTTAAAATACTGCAGCTATTTTTAAGATAAAATCAAGATAATGACTTCCAAGGTGCCGCCGTTCACATAGTCCTGAATATCGGGTGCTTGTCTAGAGCTGTGCAGAAATATCATTGATATTATTTAAAATAAGAAAAGGTAGTGACTTCCAAGGTGCCGCCGTTCATATAGTCTTGAATATCGGGTGCTTGTCTAATGTTGGCGGAAATATCGTTGATATTATTTAAGATAATAAAAGGTAGTGACTTCCAAGGTGCCGCCGTTCACATAGTCCTGAACACCGGGTGTTCAGGGCGGAAATATCATGCTAACCGTAGGCTTCCCGATACGAGCCGGGCCTGCACAATAGCTAATAATCAATATCCTTAGGTAAAACTTATCGGCTCAGGGACATAGTTCACAAACGAACACCCCAGAAGTCAAAGCCATTATAGCTAAAAATGTCAGTTGATTTAAGTTTTTTATTACTTGTAAGACCTGACTGCTTAATGCTTGAACAAATTGAAGTTTCTTTAAACGAAATGGCTTTAGTTGAAAAGTATGAGTTAAAAATTTCGCGCTGAGCGTATAAAATTAGCGACAAGGATGATAATTATCATCTTGTGAGAATACCTTAGCTTCACTAATGGTCTGAGTAATGCTAAATATTTCTCCTTTCGCAAGTCCGGCATTAAGCCAAGTTCGTCCAAGTCTCTCGTCAAATAGCATTAATACTGTGGTTGCGTGAGAATCAGCGTTATTAATATAGTTTAGCTCTAATTGCTGATGTTTAGATTGAACATCTGCAAGCAAATCAGACTGAAAATGATGCTGATAAATAAATTTTTGTATTGACAGTCCTAGCATATGAGCAATTAGTGTTTTGCCACGTTTTTCAAGCTGTATACCCATTTGTAGGCACAGGTCAGCAGTATTTAATGTGGTTATGTTTTCTTTACAATAGTCAATTAAGGTTGCGTAATGTGCGCTGAAACTAGAACCAATGGCGCTGTCTAGTCTTTCAAAAAAATCTAAATCACTATTTTTGTAATAACTTTGCTCAAGAAATTTTATTTTTTCAAAATAGTATTCACTATAATAAAGCTTGTCGTTAGCAATACTAAGCGCATCTAGAGCTTTATCTGTTTGCTTTTGTTTTAGATGAATACTGGCAATTAAATACCATAAATAGGCATTGTCTTTATCGATATGGTGAGCTTGGTCATACAGTTCGTCATGACAATACTGCTGATTGAAGTTTTCAGAGCAAAGCGCAAGTTGGCGATCATACAAAAGCCTGTCGTTAGCTGACGTTGGCGAGCGCAGAAAAATATCATCTAGATTTTCGCTGTTTTTAGCTCGGCTATTTTGCATATATAGCGCAAGTTTATCATCGCTGCCAGCGCTTAATTCAAGCGCAGTTATATAGTCATCCTGCTTAATTTTACGTTCGGCGCTGTCATTGATATTGTTAAGGCAATTATCAGCTAGCTCAATTAACTTAATGCTGGAAGCATTTGATGGCGCTATCAATTTTTCTGTCGAGCTTGCTATATTCTCAAAAGTTGCCGTTTGCTCAATTGTTGAATTGGACTTAATAGGAATTTGTTTGGTTGATAATAGCGCTGGCGCAGAAGGGAAAGCATTGTCTGAAGATGGACGGTTTAATAGCAATATATAAGCAGTGAAAACTAATGTGATAATGAGAAGAATAGCTTTAGATGGCATCATACTCTAATCCTTTAGAGCTGGGTTTAGACAGGTTATTAAAATACTGTATTAAGCAGTTTTACTTGGGTTTACCGCTAGCTCAATCGTTGATTGTAAAAGTTCTATTTTACTTTGCATTCTTTCGCGTTCTTGCGCTAGATCAGCACGCGCTTTAATTAAATCATTAGCAAGGTTTAACGACATCATCACCAGTGCTTGCTCCGGTGTTTTTGCTGAATGCTTTTTCTTCGCGTCATGCTCTAAACGTTTATTTATTTCATCGGCGGCTTGTAATAAAGCAGACTCATGACCAGCAGGACAAGCGATTTTCAGTCGTTTGTTGGCAACATTGATTGTTACTGTGTGTTGGCTCATTGCGTTGTTAGTCTCAAGACATTATTTTCGTATTTTCAGTAAGCAATTAAAATATACTGCCACTGGATTGTCATACTAAGAAAGCTAATGATAACCAAAACTTAGTACCCCATAAAGGGGAACTATAACGGTGAGTCTTACACTATGCAAGTGATCTCTATGGTTTTTCTGGAATCAAGGCTATGCCAATGTTAAGCTAGCTAGCAATATACTCCTGATTGAATTTATATTTTTATGGCTGATAGCACTACTTTAGATTTTCCCTCTGTACAAGCGATTTTAACCAGTGAAGGTGTTGAAGCACATGCCGCTGAAATTCATGGCGTGCTCACCGGTTTAATTTCAGCTGGTTTTGAATTTGAAAGTAACGATTACATCGCTATGGTTAACGACATGCTTAATAATGCTGAAGGTTTACCTGTCAGCGTTAAAAGCTTAGTTAAAGACATATATAGTGATATTTGGCAGAAAATTCTTGATGATTCTTACAGCTTCCAATTAATGCTGCCTGATGACGATGACTCTATTGTTGAGCGTGGTCATGCACTCGGTAAATGGGTGCAAGGTTTTAACTTAGGTTTTGGCTTACAACAAACAAAAAATGCTGTTTTTTCGGAAGATGTTAAAGAAGTACTGACAGATTTCGGTGAAATTGCTAATTTGTCAGACGAAATGGAAGAAAATGAAGATACGGAACAAGCGTATTTTGAAATTGCCGAATACGTTAGAATTTCTGCTTTACTGTGTTTTACCGAACTAGGTGCGCCGCCGGCACCACAAGATAAAGCCGAGACACTACATTAGCGCTTAACAATTAATCCTCTGTATTTAAATAATCTTAACCGTACGCAGTGAGCTGGTAACCATGATCAAAAACACTTTATTACCTGTTGCTGAATTTTGTCAGCGTCGACGCGATTTTATTGCGCAGATGCCGGAAAATAGCATAGCGCTAATTTCTGCTGGTAAGGAAGTTACCCGCAGCAATGATACCGAATACCCTTTTTGCCAACATAAGCACTTTTATTATTTGACCGGTTTTAATGAGCCGGATGCCATGCTGGTGTTAATTAACACTGATAAATTAAACGCAGCGCAAAGTATTTTATTTTCCCGTGAAAAAGACGCATTGCAAGAAATTTGGCACGGACGACGTGTCGGGCAAGCAAAAGCGATAGATGATTACCAAGTTGATGATTGCTTTAGCTTAGCGGAAATTGATCAACAACTGTTGCCGTTAATGTCTGGTAAAAGCGCAGTACTAATTTGCCAGCCAGAGCTGGCTGAATTTCAGCAACAAGTTTTAGATTGGTTGAATAAAGTAAGAAAGGCCGCTCGTAGTGGCATTAAAGCGCCAAATTCATTAATAGACTGCAGTGATATACTCGATGAAATGCGCTTGCATAAATCACCTGCAGAGCTCGATATTATGCGACAAGTTAATGTCATCAGTGGCGCGGCTCATCAACGTGCAATGCAAGCAACGAAAACCGGTAAATTTGAATATCAAATAGAAGCGGAGTTACTGCACGAGTTTGCCATACATGGTGCTCGCTATCCTGCATACGGTTCGATTGTTGCGGGCGGTGATAATGCCAACATTCTGCATTATACCGATAACGACGACACCTTAAATGATGGTGATTTATTACTGATTGATGCCGGTGGTGAGTTAGCGGGCTATGCTGCTGATATTACCCGTACTTTTCCGGTTAATGGACAGTTTAGTGAGCCACAAGCGTTAATTTATCAATTGGTGCTTGATAGCCAAAATCTTGCTATTAACGCGATAAAACCTCTGCAAACCTTCGCGCAATTGAATCACATTGTCTGTGATTTTCTCACCCAAGGTTTATATGACTTAGGTGTTCTACAAGGTGACATTACTGAGTTATTGGCGAAAAAAGCTTGTAAGAAATATTTTATTCATGGCTTAGGTCATTGGCTCGGATTAGATGTGCATGATGTCGGTGATTATCATTCGAATCAGCAACGCGAACAACTAAGACCGTTTGCCGCTGGTATGGTGATGACCATTGAACCGGGGATTTACATTCCGCTGAGTGATCATAGCGTTGATGAAAAATGGCGCGGTATTGGTGTGCGCATTGAAGACAATATCTTGGTAACAACCAATGGTTTTGAAAATCTAACGATTAATGCTGCTAAAAGCATTGCTGATATTGAGCAGCTGATGTCACAGTAGCTACTTTTTACTATAAATAAATCAGTTGATTAAAAACAAAGTGATCAGTCTGATAAAAGTATAAGCTTTAGCGTTAATTATGTCCGTTATCAGTCACGCTAAAACGACAAAATAACGCTAAAGTAGTAGAGAAAATAAAGGCTAACGATGAACTCAAGCTTAAACAAAGACAAGGCTACTAGTACTAACCATTTTGATGTGGTTATTGCTGGTGGCGGTTTATCAGGCGCGCTGATGGCGCTGAGCCTATCTACTTTAGTGACTGGCCAGCAAATGCCACTAAAAATAGCGATTGTCGAAGCTAATCCAATATTAACCGACCCGTCACGCAGTTTTGATGATCGTGTTTTAGCCTTATCGCATGGCAGTGCCGCTTATTTGAATGACGTAGGAGCATGGCAATATTTATATCAACACGCCGAGCCGATTAACAATATTCATATTTCAGACCGTGGTCACTATGGCAAGGCAAGGTTATATGCAAAGCAACAGCAAGTTGATGCGCTCGGCTATGTCGCTGAAATGTCGGTTATTGGTGCGGCTTTACTCAAAGCGTTAGCGACGAAAAATAATATTACTTGGTTTGCCCCTGACCGTATTGAAAATGTGCAATGGCAAAGTGAGCAAGTCAATGTGGAGCTAAGCTCAGGTGCGCAGTTAACGGCGGCACTATTATTGGGCTGCGATGGCGTGCAGTCACCTTGTCGTAAGTTTGCCAACATTGCGAGCACCAGCCGTGATTATCAACAATCGGCATTAATTGCCAATGTTGCCACCGCCCATCACCATAACAATATTGCCTATGAGCGCTTTACCGAAACGGGTCCCATTGCCATGTTGCCGTTGTCGCCAGCGCCAAATAGCAATAAGCAAAGTGCAGGGCGCTGTTCTTTGGTTTGGACCTTAACACCTGAATTAGCAGAAAAAATGTTGAATTTATCAGATGATGAATTTGCAGAGCAGCTAGCGCAATCTTTTGGTCATTGGCTTGGCAAGATAACCCATGTCGGTAAACGGGTGATTTACCCTTTAAAGTTAGTACAAGCAAGTGAGCAGGTATATCATCGTATGGCCTTAATTGGTAACGCCTCACACACCATACACCCGATTGCCGGACAAGGTTTTAACTTAGGTTTACGTGATGTCAGTGATATGACTCAAGTAATTAAAAGCGCCTTAGCACAACAGCAAGACATCGGCGCCTTTGCGAATTTAATGCAATATGCCCAGGCGCGCCAGCAAGACCAACAACAGGTGATCAGTTTAACTGATTCGTTAGTCACCTTGTTTTCAAACCAATTACCGCCATTAGTGGCAGGGCGCAATATTGGCTTAAAAGTATTGAATTATGTCCCAATATTGAAAAATGCTTTAGTTAAGAAAACCATGGGCTATTAATTTAGTTATTAGCTTTAGTAAATAACTTTGGTCGTTAGTGGTATCGGTTTATAAAAATAAGCAACAAAGTAAGCGTTAGGTGTCGTTAGGTGCTAACGATGAGACGTAACCATAAACGTGTAACATAAATGTGAAACTTAAATTTGAAAAATAATGCAAAAATTTGATCTGTTAATTGTTGGTGGCGGTATGGTGGGCTTAACGCTAGCCCTTGCTATTCGACAAAAAAGTACGTTAAGTGTCGCTATTGTTGATAATACACCGGTCGATGAACTCAATGATGAGCCAGAAGTACGAGTCAGTGCTATTAATGCCGCTAGTGTGCAAATGTTTATCAACCTTGATGTTTGGCAAGATATTATTGCTCAGCGAGCACAGCCTTATCATGATATGCATATTTGGGATAAAGCCGGTTATGGTCAACTCGACTTTTCTTTAAAAGATGTCAGCCACTCAAACGTCGGGCATGGCCCTGAACAACTCGGTTTTATTGTCGAAAACAAAGCCATTCGCAATGCCTTATGGCATAAAGCAGCACAAGACAATGGTATTGAGTTTTTCACCGCCAATAAATTACAGCAATTAAATCTCAGTGATAACGAGGTATTTGCCACCTTTGAAGCAAATCAAGATACCGGCCATCAGCCGATGCCGCTGGTAGCCAAGTTAGTGGTAGGCGCTGACGGCGCAAACTCTTGGGTGCGTCAACAAATGAACGTGCCTTTAACGTTTCGAGATTATGATCACCATGCCATTGTTGCCACCGTTAAATGCCAACAAGGCCATCAAAATACCGCTTGGCAAGTATTTTTAACCACCGGGCCGCTAGCGCTTTTACCTTTATACCAAGCTGACTTATGCTCAATTGTTTGGTCAACAAGCCCTGAAGAAGCTACACGATTAACCGCGTTACCGGCCGAGGATTTCGCCAAAGAAATCACCGCGGCAAGTGATGGTAAATTGGGCGCGATATCTTTGGTTAGTGAACGTTTTACCTATCCGTTAACCATGCGTTTTGCACAAGAGTTTGTCAAAAGCCGCATGGTGTTGGTGGGCGATGCCGCACATACTATTCATCCGTTAGCGGGGCAGGGAGTAAACTTAGGTTTACTTGATGCGGCTGCGTTAGCACAAACGATTATTGAGCAAGTTGAGCGTAAAAGTCATCAAGGGCAAATTAATGATAATGCCTGGTATAGCGATAAGTCGCTTCAGCAGTTTGCCCGTTGGCGTAAAAGTGAGGCAGCAGAAATGATTGCCGCTATGGAAGCTATTAAACAAGTTTTTAGCCCACAGCAAAGTGCAATTAAACTGCTCCGCGGTATTGGCATGTCGATACTCAATAACGTCAAAGCCGCTAAATCTTTAATGATAAATCAAGCGTTAGGTTTTAAAGGCCAATTACCTGAATTAGCCAAACCACGGTCACAACCCTTAGCCAACAAAAAAACGCTATAATCCTGCCATTGCCTTATTTTTGTTGACCATAGAGTCAAGAAAACTAGTGTTTTTCTCAATCTGTTGATGACAAATTAACAGCTTGAGAAATTCATTGTTACGATTATTTCACTAACGATAAAATTTAAATTTGCTCGGGGCTGACTTTTTGTATACTCAAGGAATTATATTTTCAAATAGCCGACTTTTGAAAATATAATTTGGAATAGTATGTTTAGTCGGTTTTAAATTTCAAAATCACTTTCTTATCTGTTGAATCAACAGCTACTCAGAGCTATAATCTTTGTCACTTTTTGTAAATCTACCGTCTTTATCCTAGGTTTAGTTATTGTGCTAATTTTAAGCGCTGAAAAACTTAGGTAAAACAACTAACGTGAGTGAAACGTACGATGACAAATAAAACAGTATTACACGCTAAGCATATAGAAGCTGGCGCTAAAATGGTTGATTTTTACGGTTGGGATATGCCGATCAACTATGGTTCTCAAATTGAAGAACATCATGCGGTACGCACAGACGCTGGTATGTTCGATGTTTCACACATGACTATTGTTGATGTAAAAGGCGCAGATGCTCAAGCCTTTTTACGTCGTTTAGTGATCAACGACGTGGCGAAGTTAGACGTAGCGGGTAAAGCACTTTACACCGGTATGTGTAACCTTGAAGGCGGCGTTATCGATGATTTAATCGTTTACTTCTTCACAGATACTGATTACCGCTTAGTGGTTAACTCAGCAACACGTGAAAAAGATCTAGCTTGGATAGCTGAACAATCAGCTGCTTTTGACGTTACCGTAACTGAACGTCCAGAATTTGCCATGATCGCCGTACAAGGCCCACAAGCAAAGGCTAAAGTAGCCACCTTATTAAACGAGCAGCAAACCGCTGCGGTTGACGGTATGAAGCCATTTTTCTCAGCACAAGCCGGCGATTTATTTATTGCCACTACAGGCTACACAGGTGAAAACGGTTATGAAATCGCTTTACCTGCCGAGCAAGCTGCTGATTTATGGCAACAACTATTAGACGCTGGCGTTAAACCTTGTGGTTTGGGCGCGCGTGATACCCTACGTTTAGAAGCAGGTATGAACCTTTATGGTTTAGACATGGACGAAAGCGTGTCGCCATTAGCTGCTAACATGGCGTGGACGATTAGCTGGGAACCAGAAGATCGTAACTTTAACGGCCGTGAAGCATTAGCCGCGCAACGTGCTGCTGGCGACCAACCTAAATTAGTTGGTTTAATACTGGAAGAAAAAGGCGTATTACGCAGCGGCCTCAAAGTGATCAGTGAAGACGGCGAAGGTATTATAACTTCGGGTACTTTCTCACCAACGTTAGGTCACAGTATTGCTATGGCACGTGTGCCACGTAGTGTTAAATTAGGCAGTACAGTTGAAGTTGAAATGCGTAAAAAGCTAGTTAAAGTTCAAGTAATTAAGCCAAGCTTCGTCCGTAACGGCAAAAAAGTTTTTTAAATAAATTTTATCATCACAGGCTTTCATGCCTTGGTGATAAAATCAGCTTAGAAATGCAGAAAATTTAAGCTATAGTATGGAATGAATGGCGCAGGCCGCACGTCGTACTATAGTCATTTACATAAAATATTAAAAATAAAGACTAGGAACAAAACAATGAGCAACATTCCTTCAGAACTAAGATATGCAACATCACACGAATGGGTACGCAACGAAGGTAACGGTATCGTTACTGTCGGTATCACTGAACACGCACAAGACCTTTTAGGTGACATGGTATTTGTTGAATTACCTGATGTTGGCGACAACGTAAGCACTGGCGACGACGTTGCCGTAGCGGAATCAGTAAAAGCGGCATCAGATATCTACGCACCGGTAACAGGTGAAGTGGTTGAAGTGAATGAAGACCTTGAAGATTCACCAGAGCTAGTTAACTCTGACGCGTTTGGTGACGGTTGGTTATTCAAATTAAAAATTGAAGACGAAGGCGAGTTACAAAGCTTGCTTGATGCTGAAGGTTATGCAAACTCGATCGACGAAGACTAATTTAGCGTCGTCAATTAAGTTTAGTCTTGCATTGTCGATGTTGCTCACCTTGTCACTTACACCAGTAAGCTGCAACGGTTTGCAACTTGACAGCATTGCCTACATGGATGTAGGTACTGAGGTTAAGTTTGGAACGATTAACCTTTGCCTAAAACATAATTGTCATCGCTAAATAATATTTAAGCCTCGAAGATTCATCCGAATACCGGGGCTTTCTTTTATATTACGTTTAAATACTAAGTGAAGCTGTTTTATGACTACTCAATATAATGACTCTTTATCTTTAGCTGAATTAGAGCAAAGACAAGATTTTATTCGTCGTCACATTGGTCCAAATGACGAGCAAACTCAAGCCATGTTGCACGATATTGGTGCTGAATCTGTTGATGCCTTGATCAACGAAATCGTACCAAGTGATATTCGTTTAGCGGATTTACCCGCCATCGAAGAAAGCAAAACTGAAGTGCAAGCGCTAACCGATTTAAAAGCGGTGGCGAGTTTGAATAAAGTAAACGAGACATATATTGGTTTAGGTTACTACGGCACACTAACACCAAATGTTATTTTACGTAACGTGTTAGAAAATCCAGGTTGGTACACGGCTTACACGCCATACCAACCAGAAATTGCCCAAGGTCGTTTAGAGTCATTATTAAACTACCAACAAATGTGTTTAGACCTAACTGGTTTAGACCTAGCGTCAGCATCATTACTTGATGAAGGTACTGCCGCAGCTGAAGCTATGGCATTAGCAAAACGGGTATCAAAAAACAAAAAATCAAATTTATTCTTCGTTTCAAGCGATGTTTATCCACAAACCATCGACGTTGTTAAGCAACGTGCTGAGATGTTTGGTTTTGACATTGTTGTAGCGCCAGCGGCTGATGTTGTAGCGCACGACGTATTTGGTGCCTTATTACAATACCCAAGCGCCACCGGTGAAGTCACTGACATCAGCGACTTAATTGCAAAAGTACACGAGAAAAAGGGCATTGTTGCGGTTGCGGCTGACATCATGAGCTTAGTGCTATTAAAAGCGCCTGGTGAATTAGGTGCTGATGCCGTTATTGGTTCAAGCCAACGTTTTGGTGTGCCAATGGGCTACGGCGGGCCACACGCGGCATTTTTCACCACCTCTGATAAATACAAACGTTCACTGCCGGGTCGTATTATCGGGGTATCAAAAGATACTCGCGGTAACCCAGCATTACGTATGGCGATGCAAACGCGCGAACAACATATTCGCCGCGAAAAAGCCAACTCAAACATTTGTACTGCACAAGTATTACTGGCGAACATGGCGGCATTTTATGCGGTTTACCATGGTCCTAAAGGCTTAAAAGTAATTGCAGAACGTATTCATCGTTTTGCTGACATTTTAGCGCATGCTGCTAACCTTAAAGGTTTAACGCCTTTACATGGACAATTTTTTGATACTGTAACCTTTAACTTATCAAGCGAGAAAAAAGCTGACATCGTGGCTCGCGCATTAGCCCGTGGCGTTAACTTCCGTACTGACGTTGAAAACCAAATCAGTATATCATTTGATGAAACCACCAACCGCGTTAAGTTTGCAGCGATATTAGATATTTTATTCGGTGACGATCATGACCTGAACATCGAATTACTTGACGCAGAATTACGTGTATTAGGCAGTGACTCAATTCCTGCGGCATTAAAACGTGAAACAGCGATTCTAACCCATCCAGTATTTAACTCGTATCACAGTGAAACTGAGATGCTACGTTACATCAAAAAGTTAGAAAACAAAGATTTAGCATTGAACCACTCGATGATTTCATTGGGCTCTTGTACCATGAAGTTAAATGCGACGGCACAGATGATCCCAGTATCATGGCCTGAATTTGCTAACATGCATCCATTTGCGCCAGTTGACCAAGCACAAGGTTACAAGCAAATGATTGACGAGTTAGGCGACGCATTAATCGAGCTAACCGGTTACGACAACATTTCAATGCAACCAAACTCGGGTGCACAAGGTGAATACGCCGGTCTTATCGCGATTCACAAATATCACGCTAGCCGTGGTGACGATCATCGTAACATTTGTTTAATCCCTGCTTCTGCACATGGTACTAACCCAGCGTCAGCACAAATGGTTGGCATGAAAGTGGTTGTGGTTGATTGTGACAAAGAAGGTAACGTTGACATGGACGACTTGCGCAGCAAAGCTAGCGAGTTAGCCGAGAATTTGTCATGTATCATGATCACGTACCCGTCAACACACGGTGTATACGAAACTACCATCGCTGAAATTTGTAATATTGTTCATCAGCACGGTGGCCAAGTTTACCTTGATGGCGCAAACATGAACGCACAAGTAGGCGTGACGTCTCCAGGCTTCATTGGTGCTGACGTTTCGCACTTAAACTTACACAAAACTTTTGCTATTCCACACGGTGGCGGTGGTCCAGGTATGGGTCCTATCGGCGTAAAAGCGCATTTAGCACCATTTTTACCTGACCATGCGTTAATCAATGTTAGCGAAAGCACCCAAGGTAACGGCGCCGTTTCAGCCGCACCTTACGGTAGTGCCGGTATTTTATGTATCTCTTACCTCTACATTGCCTTATTAGGCCGTAAAGGCGTAACAGATGCCACTAAGTACGCGATTACTAACGCTAACTACTTAGCGGTTAAACTTAGCCAACATTTCCCGATTTTATATGCCGGAAAAAATGGCCGTGTTGCCCATGAATGTATTATCGACTTACGTCCACTTAAAGCTGAATCAGGGGTAACTGAAGTCGATATCGCGAAACGTTTAATGGACTATGGTTTTCATGCGCCAACCATGTCGTTCCCAGTAGCGGGTACCTTTATGATTGAGCCAACGGAATCGGAATCTAAAGTTGAATTAGACCGTTTTATTGAAGCGATGGTTTGTATTCGTGATGAAGTGCGTAAAGTAGCGTCAGGTGAATGGTCAAGTGAAGACAACCCATTACACAATGCACCGCATACCTTAGCGGATATTACCGATACGTGGGATCGTGGTTATACGATTGCTGAAGCGGTATTCCCTGTGCCTGCGGCCGCAGCGAATAAATTCTGGCCAACGGTTAACCGTATTGATGATGTTTACGGGGATCGTAATTTGATTTGTAGTTGTCCTCCGGTTTCTACTTATCAAGACTAACTAGTTGATATAAAATAATAAAAAAGCGAGCTACGGCTCGCTTTTTTTGTGGATTTCAATTAACATTGTTTTTGAGGTTGAATCTAGAAGTATAACCCTTATATCTATATGGACATTATTAAATAAGGATAAATATGAGCGGTACTCAAATAGGTTTAAATATTTCATCAGTTACCCATTCAGCCCCAGACGGAATTGAAATGGGGGTTATGAGTGATGGCACACCGTATTTGAGCGCTAGAGGTTTAGCTGCACTATGTGGAACTGCACCAAGTGTCATTAGCACACTAATAAAAGACTGGGATAACTTAAAACATAATCCTAGAGGTAAAATCATTAGTCATTTAATAACAGTACAAGGAGGAAGTACTGTTGGATTATATATACCAATAAAAAATAATGGTACTGATTACCATGCGATTAATGACGTTAATTGCATGGCCATTCTTGAATATTACGCTTTTGAATCTCAATCACCGTCAGAGCAAGCTAAACGTAATTATAGAAATCTGGCTCGCTTATCTCTTAGAACATTTATTTACGAAAAAACTGGGTACTCTCCAAATAATGATATTGTAGAGCATTGGAAAAATTTTCATGAAAGGATGACGCTAAATGAAATACCTGCTGGCTATTTTAGTGTATTCAGTGAAATTTCCAATATATTGGTGTCAAGCATTAGAAATGGAATGCCATTTGATGACCATACTATGCCAGATATTAGTGTAGGTCTTGGTTGGGGAGCTGTATGGAGAGATAAAAACTTTGATGAGGAACTTGGTAAAAGAATAAAGTTTTTACATAAGTTTCCTGATAATTTTCCTCAGAAGGACTCTGAAGTGTGGATTTACCCTATGGAAGCTTTAGGTAAATTTAGATTATGGTTAGATAATAATTACTTAAGAACAAAATTTCCAAAATATTTAGCCAGTAAAGCTAAGAAAGGTCAATTATTAAGTTCTGATGTGAAGGGATTAATAGAAGCAGTTCAACCAGCACGATTAAATTAAATCGTTTGAATTTTTTTGCAATGATGGCTATATCCAAAGAGAGCTATTGCGGAGTTCTTTTTAGACCCCTCCGCATTGCTAGCAAACGTATTTCTTCAATTAATTAACGTGTACTTGATGCTACAGCGCAAAACAGGCATCCATGCTCTACATCAGAATGTTCGTCAATCATTTCAGCATTTTTTGAGTAGGTCATTGTGATAGCTGTATCTTTAGGCTTTATGTCAGCTAAGTATTTATAGATATGAAAATTAAATTCTAAAAATTATTTTTTGGATTTAATTATGAGAAATAATATTTTTTAATGGATTATGTTACATGATAGATTTTACGAAGAGAATAAAAGCCAACCGAACATTTAACACTAAAAGCAAAGAAGAACTCTCAATGTCACTTCGTGATTTTGAAAGTGATAGAGGTAGAATCATAAACTCTGCTGCAGTGCGGAGATTACAACAGAAAACTCAAGTATTTCCTTTAGAAAGAAACTCTGCAGTTCGCAGCCGTTTAACTCATTCATTAGAAGTACAGCAAGTAGGTCGTTTTATCGTTCAAAGTATTTTTAA
>OJAV01000469.1_pt1 | contig 16162 bp, 14 predicted proteins | sample 1590081 | NCBI WGS metagenome assembly OJAV01 (sample SAMN05416852, study PRJEB24817) | seawater metagenome | isolation source: Sea water | place: Canada:Atlantic | collected 2013-07
CGAGATCATGCCTAGTCTCGTGGGCTCGGAGATGTGTATAAGAGACAGGGCTTATATGCCACTGAAAAAAATAGAGAGTACATTTCATTTACGTCAGCCTCAATTGGACATTGATCTTCTGCTTTAATATTTAAAGAGACAAATATAAATGCCAATAAAAAAATTTTCATTGTAAACCTTACACTCATATTAACTGGTTAAAGTAAGAGACGAAGAGGCAAAAGCCAACTGACTTTTGTTCTTTAAACGACTTATACCTAAATTTCACCAAACAATTTGTCTATTGATTCTTCATCAAATGTAGCCCCTTTAACACTTAGGGTTTGAATCAGCATAGAGTTCATTATCGTTGTATATTTAAAAGCTTGTTCAATACTAATTATTTTCCCAGTCTTTGAACCAAGTTGGATAATTCTATTCATTACTGCATCTAAGGTGGCAAATTACTTGGTAAAATTTAAATTTTAAACCTTAAACATTATGCATAGCCAACCATTCGGGCTATTACAGTGATGCAAGTAAAAAGCCGTGCGCTATAGGTTAAAGTTATCAGGTATATAGTTTCTTTCGAGTTCTTTGGTGAGTAAAGAACTCATTAGTGCCCGTAAAGCTATCGGTTTAACTATTTTTCTTAGGTAACCCATATCGGCTTGTTGAGCTTGTACTAAAACGCTTTCGTCGGTTGTGGCGGTGATCAAAATCGCCGGTAAAGGGTAGTGGCTTATGGCGCGTAAATGCTTTATCAACTCAATGCCGTTGAAGTTAGCGATATCATGATTGCTGTCTTTAGGTTGCTTAGGAATAAAAGCCGAATCGGATGATAATATGTTAGCGGTATTTTCTGTGACTAATTGATAGTCAACTAAGACTATATCGATTTCTTCTTCGTGTTTTTGATAAATTTCAATCGCTTGTTCAGCACTTATTGCGCTGTACACTTTACATTTCCATGCTGATAATAAGTCATTCATGCCTGACAATACCGCCGCTTCGTTATCAATACATAAAACACTAACACCCTGTAAGGTGGTGCTTGCGCGTAAAGGTTTGGCTTGCTGCAATGTCGGTGCCGCCGCCATTGGAACACTGACGCTAAATAAACAGCCGTGGCCAGCTTTTGAGATTAACCCTAGCTGATGATTTAAAATTTCAGCTAGGCTTTGCGCGATATTCAAACCTAATCCTAAGCCCTTGGGCCCAACTAGTTTTGTTGAAAGCTGGGTGAATTGTTCAAATACTTGTTGCTGCTTATCTTCAGGTATACCGGGACCGTTGTCTAACACTTGTAAACAAAGGTACTGCCCTTTGCGGCGACAACCCAGTAATACCTTACCGTTACTCGCGTAGCGAAAGGCATTACTCAAGAAGTTTTGAATAATGCGTGATAATAGCGTGAAGTCACTTTTAATATACAAGTCGCTTGAAAAGCAATGAAAGTCAATTTGGTAATCTTTGCTCAGTGCACAGAACTCAGAATGCAGCATAGAAAACAGTTTTTTTACCGCAAATGTACTGATATCGGGGCTGATATTACCGCTTTCTATCCGCGCTATTTCGTTTAAATCTAACAATAAATTATTGGCAATTTCTAGCGAAGTATCAATTTGTTTGATTTGTTCGCGTTCTTGCTTGGTTACTTTTGCACTTAAACTGACCGCAGAGGAGAAAAGGCGAGCGGCCGATAATGGTTGTAATAAATCATGACTACAGGCGCGCAAGTATTGGCTCTTTTTTAAGTGCGCTTGTTCGGCTTTAAGTTGTGCATTGGCTAAGTCTTGATTGGCTTTTTCAAGTTCTAGGTTGGCTTGCTCAAGCTCTTTCGTTCGGCTTAACACCCGACTCTCCAGGTCGGTATTTTCTTCTTTTAGGTATTTTTCAGCGCGTCGGTATTCAGTAATATCGGAAAAAATCATCACAAAGCCGCCACCGGGAATTGGGTTTCCTTCTATGTTAATTATTTTGCCATTTGACAATTTACGTTCCGATTTGTGCTTGCTGCCTGCTCTTATGAACTGCAAACGCTTTTGTACTTGTGCGTCAATGTCATGAATGTAGCGCTTTTGATTACTGAGATTAAAGCGAATAACGTTACTAACATGGCAACCAATATAGATAAAGCCAGGCGGGTAATTGAAAATGTCTAAGTACTGTTTATTCCATGCGACTAAATTTAAATTGCCATCAATAACAGAAATACCTTCGCTAGTGTTTTCAATAGCTCCTTGTAGTACTGAACGGCTAAATTCTAATTGTTGGCTTGAGTTGTCTTCAACAATTTTAGCCACTTGATCAAAGGCGATATCACGACCACCAAGGGCAAAGGAAATAACCAGTTTTGCTGACGCTGAGCCGATAACGCTAGCAAGGGTATGCTCGGCATGAAAGATCAGGGCTTCATTGTAGCTTTTTTGTTTTTTATTTTTATGTACAGAATTAAAGCTCTCAAAACACTCCGATGACTTTTCCTGACCAATAAATCTGGCGACTAAATACTCTAGCTCTCGAATATCAATTCTGGGCTGTTTAGGTAAATGAGATTGCGGGTGCTGGTCTTGCTTGTAGAAAAACTTACTTTGCATTTCTTCGCGGATGCTTTGCCGCGTGAGCAAGGAAACAATCACTAATACGAGAATGTTAATGAGAAGACCTATCAGCGTGACAATGGTAGTAGCGGAGAATGCTGAATTTGCTAACGGATGGGTATAAAAACCTAATTGGGGTAACAAATTAAATATAATCCAGATAGAAAAACCACTGCCTATGCCCCAGAGTACGCCCTTATGAGTGGCGCGGCGCCAGAAAAAAGCCGCAATGAGTGCCGGTCCAATTTGCGCTATGGCACCAAAGGCAACTTCACCCAAAGAAGAAAGGGTATCGGGTGGTGATAACAAAAGCATGCCATAACTTAAGGTGATCACGGTGATCACTAAGGCTTTGCGAATACGTAATAATCGCGATTGAAAATGTAAAAAATCATGCTGTTTTTGCGGCGAAAGCTTGAACATTAACGGAAAGACAATTTCGTTGCTTAACATGGTGCTTAAGGCAATTGTCGAGACAATAACCATAGAGCTTGCAGCTGAAACTGCGCCGAGGAAGGCAAATAATGACAGCCAAACTTGGCCATTATAAGCGGGTAAAAATAATACGTAAGCGTCTGGCTCTAAAGATTGGCCATAGTTTAAGGTGCCAGCAAGCCCGATAGGACCGGCAAAAAATGCAAATACTAAAATATATGCCGGCAACCACCAACGCGCCAAGTTACTATTTTTTTGTTCTTTAATTTCGACAAACATCACTTGAAACTGTCGCGGTAAACAAAGGAAGGCTGACATAACAATAATCAGTAGTCCTACCATGTTAATGATATTGGTACTTTCAAACTGTTGGCTAAATGAGACATGATCTTGTGATAATCGCCAAATTTCTGCTGGTGAGTCATAGATAAAAAATGACACAAAAATGCCAACCATTAAAAAAGCAATAAGCTTTACTGCTGACTCGAAGGCGATAGCGATCATCACCCCTGGATGTCGTTCTGTAACATCAATGGTTCGAATGCCAAAAATAATACTAAACCCGGCCAAAATAGTACTGACAATTAAGCCTAACTGCCAAATCGGAAAGTCTTGATTTTGTTGCAGTATTTTATATGAATAAACAATCGCTTTTAGCTGCAAGGCAATATACGGCAGGGTGCCAATGAGCGCGACAACGGTAACAATGAAGGCTAGGCTTTGCGACTTACCAAAACGTGCTGAAAGCAGGTCAGCAATAGAGGTTATTTTTAGTTTTAAACAGGTTTTGATAATTCGCTGAATAAATGGCCAAGCAAAAACAAACAGTAATATAGGGGCTAAATACACCGAAATGTAGGTAAAAGAGCTGTTGGCTGCTTGTGCAGACGTGCCTAAAAACCCCCACGATGTACAGTACACACCTAACGATAGCGCATAAATAATTGCCGTTTGTTTCTCGGCTAATTTATGACGATATTTCCCGCCCAAATAGGCAATAAGAAACAATAGACTTATGTAGCCAATACTGACACTTACCAGTAACCAATTCGAAAACATATGTCCCTTACTACTACACGACTTTTAATAATCTTAAAGCGCATTTATTAATGTTAAAAGCATTATTTTTCTTCATCTTAGCTGTTGCCATTTGGTGTCACAAGTCAAACAACATTGCACTAGACTAAAGGACTAATTGCAAGGTGCTAGGTCTTATTTCCAATTGTTGATTTTTTCGACGTGTTTAGTATTGAACGTACAAAAAATACAAGGGGAATAGCTAGATGTTTAACTCAAAATATAAAAAATTATTACTCGCATCTTCGTTTATGGTGGCAACAAGTTCGGCATTTGCCGGTTATGAAATTGAATTAACGGACAATGATAAATTAACCTTTGGTGGTTACATCAAAATAGATGCTCGCTATGTAGACGGTGATGTAGCTTACCGTGATTTTTGGATCGGTGATGGCGCGGCGCTTTCAGAAAATGCTTCACAATTTAAGATTTTTGCCAATGAAACACGCTTTAATACCAAATATGTTCATGGCGACGTTATGGGCTTTATAGAAATGGATTTTTGGGGCGGTGGCGGTAATGAAATTGTGTCGAATTCAGCGCATCCGCGTATTCGTCATGCATTTGTTAAATACAAAGACTTAACCGTTGGTCAAACATGGTCAACCTTTATGAATACCAGTGCTATTCCTGAGTCAGCAGATTTTGCTGGTGCGACAACGGGGTTGGTTTTTATACGCCAAGGTCAAGTTCGTTACAACGTAGGTAACTTTCAAGTTGCCTTAGAAAACCCTGAAAGCTGGGGTGGTGATACCGCCAATGATAGCGTGCCTGATATTGTCGCGCGTTATAACTTTAAAGGCGACTGGGGCAGTGTTTCCGTATCGGGTTTAGCGCGAGAATTAAATACTACCTTAGGTAATAGTGAAAGGGCATTTGGCGCCTCAGTGGCTGGTCGTATTAAAACCAGCGGTAAAGATGATATTCGTTTTCAATTTCATAAAGGTGAATTAGGTCGTTACGTTGGTGTTGCTGCAGTTAAGGATCTTTATGGTGAAGAAGTTGAAGACCTGACCTCTGTATTAGTTGCTTATCGTCACTTCTGGAATGAGACCTTACGTTCAACGGTGCTGTACGGCAAAGTTGAAGGTGATGTTTCTGATCGCGAGCGCACACAGTGGGGCGTTAACTTATTCCAAGACTTAACCAAAGATCTCGCGGTAGGTATTGAGGTGGGTAACTTCTCTATTGATGAGCTAGATAAAGACTCCACCTATGTACAAGCAACAATGAGATACGCATTGTAATTTCCCCTGTTCTAATGTTGAAGCTTACGTGACTTTCCCAATCGTTGTTACGTTTTGGGAGGGGGCTTGCCCCCTCTCTTTTTTTAAACGTGAGCTGCAACAGAACGTTATTTCCCCCACTTGAATTTAGGAGGTTGAGTATGACTGCGTCGATACTCAATATAGAGCAAATATCACTGGCGTTTGGTGGTGTTAAAGCCTTAACCGATGTTAGCTTTTCAGTAAAAAAAGGCTCAGTTTTTTCGATTATCGGGCCCAATGGTGCGGGCAAAACATCAATGCTCAATTGCATTTCTGGCCGCTATCAGCCTAACAGCGGCAGTATTACTTTCGATGGTAAGAACGTTACCGGTTTGCGCCCCAATGACCGCGCCGATCTAGGTATGGGTCGTACTTTTCAAAATCTAGCTTTGTTTGGTCATATGTCAGTACTCGATAATATTATGGTTGGACGTCATCACCTATTAAAAAATAACTGGCTGACTGGGCCATTATATTGGGCGTCAGGTGCTCAAAAAGAAGAACTAGAGCATCGCCGTAAAGTTGAAGAAGTTATCGACTTTCTGGAAATTTCTCATATTCGCAAATCTATTGCTGGCACTTTATCTTACGGATTGCGCAAACGTGTCGAGTTAGCGCGGGCAATGGCGTTAAACCCCAAGTTGATTCTGCTTGATGAGCCGATGGCTGGAATGAACTTAGAAGAGAAAGAGGATATGGCGAGATATATTCTCGATTTAAACGAAGAGTTTGGTATTACCGTGGTGATGATTGAGCATGATATGGGCGTGGTGATGGATATTTCACATGAAGTCATGGTGCTTGATTTTGGTAAAAAACTGATTTGTGGTTTACCTGAAGAAGTGATGGCAGATCCTTATGTTAAGCGCGCTTACTTAGGGCTTGAAGAAAGTGAAGAGACATCATCAGAACAACAAGCAAAATTAGCGGAGGTAAGCTGATGAATGCCGTTACCCAAACTAGTAATGATTTTGAAATGGGAACGTTAAATACCTTCCCAAAAATTTTACAGCACAATGCTGAAAATTGGCCAAATGCGATTGCGATGCGTGAAAAAGAATTTGGTATTTGGAACGAGTTCACTTGGAGCGATTATAACGATCGGGTGAAATGGTTGAGCTTGGGATTATTGGATATGGGCGTTAGCCAAGGTGATGCTATTGCCTTACTCGGCGATAACCGTCCTGAATGGATTTGGGGTGAAGTAGCCGCCCATGCGATGCGTTGTTATTCCATCGGCATTTATCAAGACTCAATGCATGAAGAAGTGGTTTATTTGCTTGAAAATAGCGGGGCAACAGTCGTTGTTGCTGAAAACGAAGAGCAATGCGACAAGCTACTTGAACTGGCGGATAATATTCCAAAGGTTAAGTTTATTGTTTATTGTGACCCCAGAGGCATGCGTAAATATTCAGACGCTAGGTTGGTTGATATAAATGCGGTTTATCAATTAGGTCAGAAGATAGACAAAGAAAATCCACAAGGTTATAAGCAATTAACTGCTGCCACAACGCCCGAAGATATTTGGATTTATTGTACGACTTCAGGCACCACATCAAAGCCTAAAATTGCCTTACTCAATGGTGGTGATTTTGTTAAACACTGCAGTTCATACCTTAGAGCTGATCCTCGACAACCCGGAGATAATTATGTTTCGGTATTGCCGCTGCCTTGGATCATGGAACAAGTGTATGCGTTAGGGCAAGCCTTGATTGCACGTCAGATTGTTAATTTTGTTGAAGAGCAAGAAACTTTAATGTCAGACCTACGGGAAATAGGGCCAAGTTTTGTGCTATTGGCTCCGCGTGTTTGGGAAGGTATTTTAGCTGATGTGCAAGCGCGCATGATGGACTCAACACCACTGAAGCGCAAACTATTCAATTATGCCATGAAACTCGCTGAAAAAAGCCAAGCGCAAGGTGAAAAGTCATGGCTTGCTGAGGTGTTATTAATGAAAGCATTACGAGATCGTCTCGGTTTTTCATTTTTAAAGTCAGCGGCCACAGGTGGTGCGGCAATGGGGCCAGATACCTTTAAATTCTTCCAAACTATCGGTGTGCCTTTACGCCAACTTTATGGCCAAACAGAAATGTGTGGTGCTTACACTATTCACCATGAAGATGATGTTGACTATGACAGTGTTGGTGTCGCGTTTGATAGCGCCGAAATTAAGGTGATTAATACCGATGAATCAGGTGTCGGCGAAATTATTGCCCGAACAGTGGGTATGTTTACCGGCTACTTAAATAACCAAAAAGCTTATGACGAAGATGTTATTGATGGCTGGATGCAAACCGGTGATGCCGGTTATTTTAAACCATCAGGGCATTTAGTGGTTATTGATCGTATTAAGGATCTTGCTTGTACTAGCAATGGTGCGCAGTACTCACCGCAATACATTGAAAACAAACTTAAGTTTTCATCTTTTATTGGTGAAGCGGTTATTTTAGGTAAAGACAAACCTTACTTATCGGCGATTATTTGTATTCGTTTTAGTATTGTTGCTAAGTGGGCTGAACAAAATGGTTTTGCTTTCACTAATTATACCAATCTGTCTACCTTACCTGAAGTTTACGCCAAGCTCGCCGAAGAAATTTCACGGGTGAATGAGACATTACCTGAAGCTCAAAAAATTCATAAATTTCTACTGCTTTACAAAGAATTAGACGCTGATGATGGCGAACTAACTCGGACACGTAAAGTACGTCGTGGTGTTATTGCTGATAAATATGGCGACATTATTTCAGCTATTTATGACAACAAAGATGTGGTTGATATTGATACCACGGTTGTTTTCCAAGATGGCACCAAAACCCGTATTCAAACCCAGCTTAACGTCACGTCATTGATTGCTAATGAACAATCAAGTAAAGCGGCTATTGAGCAAGCAAATATAGAACGGAGAGCATCATGAATTTTGAGCTATTAACGCAACTCATCGTCAATGGCCTTATTGTTGGCTTATTGTACGGTGTGGTAGGCATGTGTTTTGTCTTAGTTTATAAGTCGACTCAAATTGTAAACTTTGCCCAAGGTGAGTTTCTTTTGATTGGGGCCTGGGTGTGTTGGGCATTACTTATCTACTTAGAGTTGCCCTTTATTGTCGGATTTTTACTGACCATGGCATTTATGGCGGTATTTGGCGTTATGCTGCAAATGATCGTGTTACGACCCATGATCGGCGAGCCTATTATTTCGGTGATTATGGTGACTATTGGTTTATCGATATTTTTCCAAGCCCTGATGAAGTGGATTTTCGGTGTCTCAGCACAAAGTTTCCCTAAGGTGTTTGAAACTGAAAGCATTCAAATTTTGGGTTTGCATATCGAAACGGCCTACTTAATGAGTACGGTGATTGCGCTGATTATTATGGTCGCTTTCTACTTGTTCTTTAAACATTCGAAATATGGTTTAGCGATGCGTGCTACCGCTTTTGATCAGCAAATAGCACAAAGCTTGGGTATTTCTGTTAAGCAAGTGTTTGCCATGAGTTGGGGTATTGCTGCTACGGTTTCGGCAACGGCCGGTGTGGTTATTGCCATGGTTAGCGGGGTATCAAACTCATTATCTATTATTGGTATTAAAGTATTCCCAGCGGTTATTCTCGGCGGTTTAGATTCCATTATCGGCGCTATTGTTGGTGGCTTAATTATTGGGGTACTAGAAAATGTCGCTGAATTTTTCGACAGCCAATACTTACATGTCGGCAACATGTATGACATAGCCCCGTTTTACGTATTACTTATTATTCTTTGGTTCAAACCTTATGGTTTATTTGGCACCAAAGATATCGAACGAATTTAACTTTTCGCCATTGTAATGAAAATATTGTCGTCAAAATTGAGCGCTACTGATAAAGCGGTAACGCCAATTTACAGCGAATAACATCGAGTTTTTAGGAGTTAATTATGTCGAGTTTAACGATGCGACCGTGCGGTGATTTCCGTACTAGCTATAAACAAGATAACACCATTTTTGAAACCAGCACGATCAGAAATATCACGATTATTGCTATCGCATTGCTATGCGCAGCACCATATTTGGTTGATGCCTACTACTTAACGTTATTTATTCAAATATCGTATTTAGGTATTGCCGCCTTAGGTTTAAATATTTTAGTGGGATATACCGGACAAATATCATTGGGACACGGGGCATTTTTTGGCTTTGGTGCTTTTGCCTCTGCCTGGATGAATGTCTCTTTTGGCATTCCCGTGGTCTTTTGTATTCCACTGGCGGGCTTTTTAACTATGGGGGTTGGTATGGTGTTTGGCTTACCGGCATCGCGTATTAAAGGCTTGTATTTGGCAATAGCGACATTAGCGGCGCAATTTATTTTAGAAGACTTTTTTGCCCGTGCTGATTGGTTCTCTGGTGGTTCAGCGGGTTCATCTGCTGATCCTATTAGTTTGTTTGGTTTTGCTTTTGACACCGATGAAAGCTTTTTTTATGTCGCGTTGTTTGCCTTAGTATTTATGTATATCTGGGGTTGCAACTTAATGCGTAGTCGTGAAGGGCGGGCATTTATCGCGGTGCGAGACCATTACCTTTCAGCTGAAATTATGGGCATTAAATTAAACAAATACCGTTTATTGTCTTTTGGTGTTTCGTCTTTTTATGCCGGTATTGGTGGTGCTTTATATGCTCACTATTTAGGTTATGTTTCTGCCGAAGGATTCACACTTTTTATGTCGATTCAATTTTTAGCGATGATCATTATTGGTGGCTTAGGCTCAGTCAAAGGTACCTTGATGGGCGTGGTGTTTATGGTGTTTTTACCTGAAGTGCTTGAAGGTGGTGTTGGCTTAATGAAAATGACCGAATGGGGCAATATTCCTATGGTGGTTGACGGCTTAGCTTACATTAAAGAAATGGCGATAGGTTTAGTGATTATTTTATTCTTGATATTTGAGCCAGAAGGTATGGCGCATCGTTGGGCACAAATTAAAAACTATTGGAAATTCTATCCGTTTTCATACTAATTTACTGAAAATTAACAACATATAACTATAAATAACAATTATTACAACAAGTCATTGGCAATATAGCCATTAAAAGAAGAAGGAAATAGTCATGCAACATATAGCAAAATTAAGTTCTCTATTCGTATGCTGTGCTTTGGGGATGAGCACTCAGGTATTAGCAAAAGATACCGTATTTGTTGGCCACTTAGCTGACATGTCGGGGCCAACCGCTTTTGTTGGTAAAAACTATGCTGATGGCGTACGCGATTCACTCGCTTATATTAATGCCAACGGCGGTATCAAAGGCACAACGCTAGAATATGAAACAATCGATTATGCCTACAAAGTTCCGCAAGCGATCGCATCATATAAAAAATGGCACTCGCGTAAAAAAATGGTTGCTATGCAAGGTTGGGGAACGGCGGATACTGAAGCACTTATTTCATTCGTTGCTAAAGATAAAGTGCCGGTTTTCTCTGCCTCATATTCAGGACATCTAACTGACCCAACAGGTAAGAACCCACACACCAAAAAGCCGGCGCCTTATAACTTTTTTTACGGGGCATCTTATTCAGATGCTTGTCGTGGTTTAGTGCAATGGGCTGCGCAAGATTGGCAAGATAAAGCAGGTAAAGGTAAGCCCAAATTTACTCACATAGGTGCTAATCATCCATTCCCTAACGCACCGAAAGAAGCCTGTGCAGAATATGCCACAGAGTTAGGTTTTGACGTACAACCGGCTGTAGTCGTTTCAATGAAACCAGGTGACTTTAAAGCGCAATGTTTAAGCCTGAAAAGTTCAGGTTCAAACTATGGTTACATCGGTAACTTAGGTGGCTCAGTTTTATCCTTGGTTAAATCATGTAATACCGTCGGTACTGATATTCAGTTTATGTCGAATATTTGGGGCGGCGATAAGAAAATATTTAGTGCGGCAGGTGAAGGTATAAAAGATTATGTTTTTCCTACTATGACCCCGTTTTGGACTGACGATGTGCCGGGTATGAAGTTGGTACGTGAAATTTCTAAGCAATCGGATGAGTCAGGAACAGAAGAGCGTGTGCACCATTATATTCGTGGTGTTTGTTCTACGTTCTTCATGAAAGAAGCGATGGAGTGGGCAAAAGATAACGGTGGCATTACCGGTGAAAACATCAAAAAAGGCATGTATGCCCATAAAAATTGGGTGCCAAAGGGATTGGATGGCGTTTGTTTAGCTGCTAACTGGACTGATGAAGATCATCGTGGCATTAACCAAGTCAATATTTATAAGGGTAACTACAACGGTGGTGATATTACCGTAGAGAAGGTATCACAAGTTACCTTAGACCGTCGTGACGACTGGTTAGGTTATTAATAGTTAACTTCTGGAATGACAAGTTACTGGGCAAAGAGAATGCTTTGCTCAGTAACCTTTTAGTGATTAATAAATCGAGTAGCAAAGCATAATTTATACGGAGTATGTATGTCACAAGCAGCGACAAAATTACAAACTGCATCACCAATATTAACTGTAAACAATATTGAAGTCGTTTATGACGAAGTCATACAAGTACTTCGTGGCGTGAGTTTAGATGTACCAGAAGGCGAAGTTGTCACTTTGTTAGGACCTAATGGTGCGGGAAAATCGACGACGCTAAAAGCGATTTCAGGCTTATTGAAAACGGAAAATGGCGAAGTTACTAAAGGCGATATTACCTTTTTGGGTGAACGTATTGATAGTAAGAACGCCGAAGACGTTGTGCGTAGCGGCCTGTTTCAGGTGATGGAAGGTCGTCGAATTATCGAAGATATGACGTCATTAGAAAACTTAAAGTTGGGTGCGTACACTCGTAAAGATTCGCAAATAAACCAAGATATAGAAATGGTTTATCATTACTTTCCTCGCTTAAAAGAACGTACAGGTTTAGCGGGATATTTATCAGGTGGAGAGCAGCAAATGCTGGCCATTGGCCGAGCATTGATGGCACGACCCAAAATGATTTGCCTAGATGAGCCGTCAATGGGTCTATCACCATTGTTGGTGAAAGAAGTTTTTGGAATTATTAAAAAAATCAATCAAGATCAGGGGATTACTATGTTGTTGGTTGAGCAAAATGCTAACTATGCCTTAAGAGCTGCAAATTACGGCTACATTATGGAGTCAGGTAAGGTGGTGCTTGATGGTACACAGGAGCAGTTATTAAATAACGAAGATGTGAAAGAGTTTTATCTTGGGGGCGGTAATGAAGAGCGTAAAAGCTTTAAAGGTTTGAAGTCTTACAAGCGTCGTAAGCGTTGGTTGTAATTGCATTTCGTGAATGTGAGCCAGTACTCATATTTTTCCATCCATTTAATAACACAACTTTGAGCTATTATGACGACCTATTATCATCCAGACGAACATCAAGCTTGCGAAGCTAGAGAGCAGTCATTGTTCTCTCGATTACCGACATTTATTGCTAATGTGCAGCGCCACAGCCCTTATTATCAAAAGCTACTTGCCGAGATTAATGCCGACAGTATCAACTCACGAGCCGAGCTTGCACAATTACCTATTACGCGAAAATCAGATCTGATTACTTTACAAAAGCGTCAACCTCCTTTGGCAGGTATTAATACCAGTAATGGCCAGATTAGCCGAATATTTCAATCTCCCGGACCTATTTATGATCCTGAAAGTTGTCAAGATGATTGGTGGCGCATGGGACAAGCTTTCCATGCTACAGGGTTTGTTGCTGGTGACTTAGTGCAAAATTGCTTATCGTATCACTTAACCCCCGGTGGCTTTATTCTCGACTCTGGCGCACGTGCCTGTGGTTGTACGGTAATTCCTGCTGGGCCAGGACAAACTGAGCAACAACTCGATATTATTGAAGACCTAAAACCTCAAGGTTATTGTGGTACGCCATCGTTTTTAAATATCTTAGTCAACAAAGCAAAGGCGAAAAATCGCGACATTAGCAGTATTAAAAGGGCGTTAGTAACAGGTGAAGCCTTACCAAAAGCTTTGCGGGATGAGTTCACTCAGGCAGGAATTAATGTCTTACAAGCTTATGCCAGTGCCGATGTGGGGCTGATTGGTTATGAAAGTATCGCGGATGATGGATTAATTATTTCAGAAAACCTCATTGTTGAAATTGTTCGACCTGGTAGCTTAGCGCCTGTGGCGGATGGTGAAATAGGTGAGGTGGTCGTTACTAGCCTTAATGCTGACTATCCTTTAATTCGCTTTGCAACCGGTGATTTATCTGCCATTAAGTCAGGACAAAGTGCTTGTGGTCGCAGCAATATGCGTATTAAGGGCTGGCTAGGGCGAGCCGATCAAACCACAAAAGTTAAGGGCATGTTTGTGCATCCTGAGCAAATTGAACGGGTGCGTTTAAGCACAAAATATTGTCCGAAAGTGCGTTTAACGGTTACTCAGCAAGATCATCAAGATCACATGCACTTACAGTGTGAATTTGATAATAGAGATAATGCGGATATCGACACTGAGTTATTACTAAGCCAACTTAGTGATGACTTAAAGCAGCTAACCAAGCTCAATGGTAGTGTTGAACTTGTCGCTTTAGGTTGTTTACCTGATGATGGTAAAGTTATTGATGACCAAAGAGAGATTGCTTAGCTATAGCATAATGACCAACAACGATATAAAAAGGAGTTACCCGTGAGCAACATGGCCTTTCAAGACTGTTACCCAGAAGAACTTAGCCACTGTTATGGTTGTGGTAAAAATAACCATGATGGTCATCAACTAAAAAGTTATTGGCACACTGAACAAGGCAATGTGAATGAAAAAACCGCTGAAGAAACTGTTGCCCATTTTATGCCTGAGCAACGTCATACTGCTATTCCTGGCTTTGTTTACGGTGGCTTAATTGCTTCACTGATCGATTGTCATGGCACAGGCAGCGCTGCTGCTATGGCATATCGGCAAGCAGAGCGTGCTATGGGCACTTTACCTGCATTACGTTTTGTAACTGCTGCGCTAAATGTTAGTTATTTAGCGCCAACACCGATGGGTGTAGAGCTTGAAGTTATCGGTACCTTTACTGAAATAAAAGCCAAAAAAGTGGTGGTAGAGATAACGGTATCAGCAAACAATGTTATTTGCGCTAAAGGTACGGTAATCGCAGTAAAAATGCCTGATTCCATGAGCCCGACCTAGCTGCTAATGCTGGCGCTTCTTGAGTATTAATATGCCGATAAAATAAATATCACCTGTCTGAGATCAAAGTAACTTTTTAAAGATACTGTAACACTAGCTTTAAAGTGCAATCGAGCTATAAAAGTGCAGTTATTAAAGAGGTTTTATGTGGTATTTATATTTAGGCTATATTGTTGCACAGTCATATGCCGTCATTGAGAAACTGATCTTTTCAAGTATTACGCCGTTAGCTATGTTTTTCTCGCTAGTGGTATTTTTTATTTGGTCGACCTTTCCCGTTGCCGGTTATCTATTGGCAAAAATATGCCGAGCGCCAGGGTATTTAAATAATAAAGTGTTGTTAGGCTGTGGCTTTGTGCTAGGTTTTGTCGAAAATATTTTATTTCACTTTAACCTATTAACTTATGGTCAGGAAACCTTAGGCACGTTTATTGTTTTTTGTTTGTCTTTTATCTTGGCTTTTATTTCGTCCAACAAACCAATTCAGCAGGTTTAGTTGATGACTGTTAGTGGGTAACAGATCGCTTTTTCTAATCGCCGCTTTTAACGGCTCGAAGTTGCTATTTCTCGCCGTGTTTTATTTCTTGCTGAGTTTGCTCAACAACTTCCGCAAGCATGTTAATGATTTTATGGACACTGCTTGGTAGTTGGTCAAGGTCAATAGCATCAATTAAGTTCTTTACTTCTAAACCGAGCTCAGTATCACCTTCAATTTGTAATCGTCGTTGGAAAAATAAGGTATCTGGGTCTTGTTTACGGCCGGCAATAAGTAATAAATCGTCACCTGCAGCTTTAAAACTAACATCTTCTTGTATGGCTTGGCTTGGCGCAGCCATAATCAGGCTATTGTTTTGAAAGCTTAACCACCAATGTAGATCAATATCGGTAATCGAGATTTTTAGCCATTTCTCCGTTAAAAACTCGAAATCGCCATCGTTAATCGCTTCTTTAAATACCGAATGTAGCGCAGGTATCAGCACAGACTTTTGGGCAAAAAATGGTACAAAACGTAAGCTGGGCTTTAATATCTTGGGCACAAATGACAAGGCATGCTGACGTACACTTAAAGGTATACTTGGTAAGTTTAATTGGCTGTTTAGTCGCTTACTGAGTTGGCTAATTCGTTGGCTGGTCACTGTTTGGTCCATTTTTATCGCGCTATTGCTGGCGGGTGCCAGACGACAATTATTGCTCGTTACAACACAGTAGCACAAGCATAGCAATGCTTTTATGAAGTAGATCAAAGTTGAATCATGGGCGTTATTAATATTTCATTATCGAAATAAAATAAAAATGTTATCAACGCTAAGTTAGTTATTTTATATCAAATAATGTTTTATCCAAGCTAGGTAAACTGCCTCGCGTAGTTAATTTAGCTTGAGATGTTATGGAACTTTTGTGTCCTGCGGGTAATTTGCCCGCACTTAAAACGGCGATTGATAACGGTGCTGACGCGGTTTACATCGGAATGAAAGATGATACCAATGCGCGGCACTTTGCCGGTCTTAATTTTAATGATGGCAAATTGGCAAAAGCGGCTGACTATGTTCACCAACATGGTAAAAAGTTGCACGTAGCCATTAACACCTTTGCGCATCCCGGTGGCGAAGCACGCTGGCGAAAAGCGGTAGATAATGCTGTCGCTATTGGCTGTGATGCTTTGATCATTGCCGATTTAGGTATTCT
>OJAV01000499.1_pt1 | contig 15529 bp, 12 predicted proteins | sample 1590081 | NCBI WGS metagenome assembly OJAV01 (sample SAMN05416852, study PRJEB24817) | seawater metagenome | isolation source: Sea water | place: Canada:Atlantic | collected 2013-07
CTCGTCGGCAGCGTCAGATGTGTATAAGAGTCAGCAGTAAACTTCACAGTTATAGCAAGGAAATCTGCGGTGTCTCGCCAAGTAGAAGCGTTAACTAATTTAGCTAAAATTCCTGTTACTACGCTGAAAGGCGTGGGACCGGGTATGGCCAGCAAATTAGAAAAAATTGGCTTAGCGTCGCTACAAGACTTACTTTTTCATTTACCGCTACGCTATGAAGATCGCACGCGTATTACCGCAGTTCGCGATCTTATGCCGGGTATCTTCACTAATATTATTGGTGAAGTTACCGACAATCAGATAATACAGGGCAAGCGTAGAATGATGCTCGTCACCATCAATGATGGCAGCGGCATTATCAATCTACGCTTTTTTCACTTCTCTGCCAGTCAAAAAAACAACCTTGCCATTGGGCTCAGTATTCGCTGCTATGGCGAAATAAATCGCGGTATGCGTGGCTTTGAAATGGTGCATCCAGAGTATAAAGCACTCGATCAAGATCAACCTCTCACTCCGGTTGACGAAACCTTAACACCTGTCTATTCAACCACCGATGGTTTACGACAAATTTCTTTACGTAACTTAACGGAACAAGCATTAAATCGCCTACAGCAAGGCAAAGTAGAAGAGTTATTACCTGCGCAAATTTGTCATCAACAATATGACTTAGCAGAGGCTTTAGCCTTAATTCATCGACCGCCACCAGACACTTCTGTGGCATTAATTGAAAACGGCAAACATCCGGCACAACTTAGGCTGATTAAAGAAGAGCTGCTAGCCCATAACCTCAGCATGCTGAAATTACGAGCATCAAGTGATCACCACCCAGCGGTTTCGTTAGCAATAGATCAGCAGCTTGAGAAAAAGTTTTTAAGCTCATTGCCGTTTTCGCCAACAGGCGCACAAGCAAGAGTCACTGGTGAAATACGTAACGACTTATTAAAACAAATGCCCATGATGCGCCTAGTGCAAGGTGACGTAGGCTCAGGTAAAACCCTAGTAGCAGCATTGGCAGCGTTAACCGCTATTGGCCAGGGCTTTCAAGTCGCGTTAATGGCACCGACCGAAATATTGGCTGAGCAGCACGCGATAAATTTTCATCATTGGTTTGAACCCTTAGGTATTTCGGTTGGTTGGCTGGCGGGAAAAACTAAAGCCAAAGCAAAACGACACGCCCTAGAACATATTGCTAATGGCAATATGCAAATGGTTATTGGCACCCATGCTTTATTTCAAGAGCAAGTGGTGTTCAATAAATTAGCCCTAATTGTCATTGACGAGCAACATAAATTTGGCGTTCATCAACGCTTATCGTTACGCGAAAAGGGCGCATGGCAAGGTAATTATCCACACCAGCTCATTATGACAGCGACCCCCATTCCTCGGACGTTAGCCATGACCGCTTATGCTGATTTAGATACCTCAGTGATTGATGAATTACCGCCGGGACGCACACCTATCACCACCATAGCTTTACCTGACAGTCGCCGCGACGATGTTATTGAGCGTATTCGTCAAGGCTGTACTACAGACAAACGACAGGCTTATTGGGTCTGCACGCTAATTGAAGAATCCGAAGTACTGGAATGCCAAGCCGCCGAAGATACGGCCGTACATTTACAAGCACAATTACCTGAGCTGAAAATTGGCTTAGTGCACGGCCGTATGAAAGCTGACGAAAAACAAGCGATAATGGAGCGTTTTAAAATTGCTGAAATCGACCTATTAGTCGCCACCACCGTCATTGAGGTAGGCGTAGATGTACCAAACTCAAGCTTAATGGTGATTGAAAATCCAGAGCGTTTAGGCCTAGCACAATTGCATCAATTACGTGGCCGGGTTGGTCGTGGCTCAGTCGCTTCACATTGCGTATTAATGTACAAAGCGCCGTTATCAAAAACAGCAACCAAACGTTTAAATGTTCTTAGAGAAAGCAACGATGGCTTTGTTATCGCTCAAAAAGATCTCGAAATTCGTGGCCCTGGCGAGCTCCTTGGTACGAAACAAACCGGTCTTGCTGACTTAAAGATTGCCGATCTACAACGCGATGCTCACCTGATCCCTGAAGTACAACAGCAAGCTCGCTTAATATGGCAACAATATCCTGAACATGCCAACGCACTCATCAATCGCTGGTTAGCAAATCGAGAGCAATACTCAAACGCCTAAAACCAGGCTGCCCCAGTTGATTATAGCGCTAGCTCAGCCGTTTTATGAATACGCTAGATGCCGTAAAAATAGCAGCGTTATCAGTTTTGCGTACCTCACGCTGCAGATAATAGTTGTCAGCTTGATCTCAAGTGTTAATTAATCCAATAAAATGGGGTAAACTAACAATAATTTTAGTTAATAGCGAAACCATGATGTCAGCACACGATCAAAATCATCAGACTAACAACGACAATAGTGACGAAAACACCACTCACTTTGGCTTTCAAACTGTCGAAAAAAATGAAAAAGAGTCGAAAGTTGCCAGCGTTTTTCATTCCGTCGCGCAGCAATACGATGTCATGAATGATTTGATGTCATTTGGTATTCACCGCCTATGGAAACGTTTTACAATCGATGCCAGTGGCGTGCGCCCAGGCAATAAAGTGCTTGATTTAGCCGGCGGCACTGGAGATTTAACGGCAAAATTTTCTCAACTCGTTGGTCGCGAAGGCAAAGTGATATTAGCTGATATTAATAGCTCAATGCTTAATGTTGGTCGCGATAAGTTACGCGATCGTGGCTTAGTACAAAATATTGAATACGTCCAAGCCAACGCCCAGTATTTACCTTTTGAAGATAATACCTTCGACGTTATTACCATAGCGTTTGGCTTACGTAACGTTACCGATAAAGACATGGCATTACGTTCTATGTATCGCGTGTTAAAACCCGGCGGTCGTTTATTGGTGTTAGAGTTTTCCAAACCAGAACATGAATTAGTCAACAAAGCCTATGACTTCTATTCGTTTAACATTTTACCGAAAATGGGCGAGTTAGTGGCGAAAGACGGAGACAGCTACCAATATTTAGCCGAGTCTATTCGCATGCACCCAGACCAAGAAACACTAAAAGCCATGATGGATACCGCGGGCTTTGAACAAACCAGTTTCAAAAATTTAACTGGTGGTGTCGTCGCTTTGCATAAAGGCTATAAATTTTAACCTTATGCGCAGCAATATCAGTCAGCAATTTATGTTTGCTCAAGCCTTAAGCGCAGTGATCGAAACACTTATAAATCAGTTTCTGAAATATAACTTATCCGGCACACAAGCGTTAAAGCCTTTGTCTGAGAAAACCTTAACCGTAAAGCTAGCGGAATTACCCTTTGCATTAAGCTTTAGTGTTAGCGATGAAAAAATCCATGTCACGACCAATGATGAACATAGTGACTGCTGCATCATCACCAGTATCAAGACCTTAGTTGAATTAAAAAAAGAACAACAACTTACTGATTTAATTAAAAATGATAAACTCGACATTCAAGGCGATCTAAAAGTAGCACAACACTTTGCCAACATAGCAGAAACACTCGATATTGATTGGCAGAGTGAGCTAGCAAAGCGTATTGGTGATATTCCAACATACAAGTTAGGGAAAATTGGCGCAAAGCTGTTAAAAAAATTAAATTTTGCCACCACACAAATCCAAGCAGATGCTAGCGAATGGCTAGTGCATGAAAAACGCTTATTGGTAACAGCAGCTGAAATAGTTTCTTTTAGTCTCGATGTTGAACGTGCAGAGCAGAAAGCTTCAGCTTTAAGCCAACGTATTGATGAATTAATAAATCAACAAACCAAATTATCATAAGGCCTTGCGGTGAGTAGTAAACGTTTATACAAGATAGTAAAAACATTTCTTCAATTCGGGCTTGATGAGCTTGTGCCTGAAAAATACCTGCCATGGTACGTAAAACTAGGACGGAGCTCTTTGTTTTGGCTGAGAAACAAGCACAGTGACAAGAGCAAAGCACTACGCTTCCGACTAGCAATAGAATCCCTTGGTCCAGTATTTGTTAAGTTTGGTCAAATGCTCTCAACACGCAGAGATTTATTACCCGATGACTTCGCCAACGAACTGACATTATTACAAGATAAGGTACCAGAATTTTCAGGTGAAGAAGCCGAAAAAATTATTATTGCAGCAATCGGTGCGGAACTATTTGCTGAATATTTTACTAATTTTGAACTAACGCCATTAGCTTCGGCCTCAATAGCACAAGTGCATACGGCAACTATGCGACACCAAGATGGTGAAAAAGCGGTGGTGTTAAAGGTATTACGACCTAACATTGAAAAAACTATTTTGGCCGACATCACGGTAATGTCATTATTTGCCAAAATTGTTGCTCGTTGGCTACCTGACGGCAAAAGATTACGACCAGTAGAGGTTGTTGCCGAATACGAAAAAACTATTTTAGAAGAGCTAGATTTAAATCGTGAAGCAGGTAATGCCATTCAGCTTAAGCGCAACTTTAGCCAAGGGCGAGATAGTGACAAAGTACTATACGTACCAACAGTCTATAGCGAATACTGCTCTAAAAACGTCATGGTAATGGAGCGCATTTACGGTATTGGTGTTGGCGAAATTGATGCCTTACACGCCAAAAATGTTGATATGAAATTGTTAGCTGAACGTGGCGTTGAAGTGTTTTTTACGCAAGTATTTCGCGATAGTTTTTTTCACGCTGACATGCATCCTGGCAATGTTTTTGTTGATGCAACCAACCCAACTGACCCTACGTGGATTGCTATTGATTGCGGAATTGTCGGTACATTGAACCGTGAAGACAAACGCTATTTGGCAGAAAATTTTGTCGCGTTTTTTAATCGTGATTACCGTAAGGTTGCACAATTACATGTTGACTCCGGTTGGGTACCCAGTGATACCTGCGTCGATGAATTTGAATTTGCCATTCGCACAGTATGTGAGCCTATTTTTAATAAGCCTTTATCTGAGATCTCTTTTGGTCAGGTATTAGTTAACCTTTTTAATACCGCACGTCGCTTTAATATGGAAGTACAACCACAGCTCGTATTATTACAAAAAACTCTGCTTTATATTGAAGGTTTAGGGCGTCAACTCTATCCAGCTTTAGACCTTTGGCAAACAGCAAAACCGTTTTTAGAAAACTGGGTCAAAGAGCAAATGGGCGTAAAAGCGGTTTTTAATAAGGTAAAAGACAACTTACCTTTTTGGAATGAAAAACTGCCAGAAATCCCTGATTTAGTCTACGATTATTTAAAAACTAATCGAGAAGCACAACGTCAGCAATTAATGACGCTGAAATTGATACAACAACAGCAGCAGCAGCACGGTAATAAAATAGTCAAACTAACCATAATGGCAACAATCGCAATTTGCTTAACCATTGGTTTGACTTAATACCTGCTAGCAATTTATTACCTAATTAAATCGCGATAACATCGTGCCAAGCATTAGGTAATATCCAATAGATAAATTCAACAGGAAAAAACATGACTAACAACGAAGTTTTACAACACATTCGTTATATTTTCAGCCTTAACAATGAAAAAACAGCCGCTATTTTTCAGCTCGCTGAATGCCCAAAAACTGCCGATGACATTGACAACTTCCTGCGTAAAAACGGCGAAAGTGCTTTTACCCGTATAGCTGATAATGTTTTAGCAAGCTTTCTTGATGGCCTGATCATAGAACTTCGCGGCGCAAAAGAAGGCTCAAAAGCTCAATTAGATCAAGCGATAAATAACAATATTATTTTTAATAAAGTAAAAATTGCATTGGCATTAAAAGCTGACGAAATTATTGCTTTACTCGATTCTGCAGAATTAACCTTAAGCAAGCATGAGCTAAGTGCTTTTTTCCGCAAACCAGAACACAAAAATTATCGTGTCTGTAATGATGATACATTGTTGAAGTTTTTTAATGGCTTACATTTAAAGAATCAACAAGCTATTAAAGAAATTAAAGAATAATGCTGCTGAGCTAGGTTAACTGACCTACCTAGCTCACTTACCTACCCAGCTTGTTAATAGCCAAGCTGCCGTAAAACGTTTACCTCACTCCCTCCCTAGGCTATATTGTCTGCAGTAGCAGTTAGTAGTAGTTATCTGATGACCCATATCAAAAAGGTTATGCTTTACTTTATATTCTTATTCTTGTACTCATGTAGTACGCTATTTAGTTATGCTCAGGATAAGCCATTAATCTTTTTAGCCGAAGAACTACCTCCGTACCACTTCCTTGATAGTGAAGGTCATGCCAGCGGTGCTTTGGTTGACGTGGTGCAGGCCGTGCTCATGCAAGCAAAACTGCCTGGGAAAATTGAAATACAGCCATTTGCTCGCGCCTATCAAGCAACAAAAACCCAAAATAACACCTTTATGTTTTCCATGTTAAAAACACCAAACCGCGAGGCAACATTTCAATGGGTTGGGCAAACATATAAAAGCCTGGCGGTATTGATTGGCCTAAAAAATCGTCAAGATATTAAATTACGCTCGCTTGAAAGTGCAAAGCCGTACATCGTAGGAACTATAAGAGGCTATCATTCAGCTCATTTTCTGCAAGAAAATGGCTTCACTGAAAAAGAAAACTTGTCGTTAAGCGTTACCAGCAAACATCTATGGGCGATGCTTTTTAATAAAAGAATAGATTTGGTATTAACCAATTATATGGCATTAGATCGTGATATAAAAAAATCTGGCTTTGATGCTAACGATATTACGCCTTATTTATCCTTAACCAATTTCCCCTCTGAACTCTATATCTCCACGGGTTTAACAACATCGAATGAAACAATTGAACGGCTAGCTTCCGCATTAGAAGCAATTAAAAAGTCAGGTGTATATCAACAAATATTAACAAAATATGATTTATAAATCATTTTCAACGACATAATATACAAAAATATATATAGGATGTTTTCATTGACACTAAAGCTCATTCTTCATCATCAATTGTGCGACTAAATGACTAAAAGTGCACTGAATTTCTATCGATTGAAGATATCCTTTAAGTTGCGTTGGTAGCGGTTACATCAGTCTCTAGCACCACCCTGTTACGTCCCGTCTCTTTTGCCAAATATAAAGCAGCATCTGCACGAGCGATCCAAGCTTCAGCACTTTCATCCAAACGGTACTCTGCAACACCAATCGAAACAGTTAACGGTATCTCGTTAACAAAATGATGTTGCTCAATGAGGGTACGCAACTTTTCGGCTATTTTTCTCGCTTCTGCTAATGATACTTTTAGCGGCACAATAATAAATTCTTCACCACCATAACGAAAAAGCGCATCTAAGGCTCGGGTATGATTTTTCATCAAGCTAGCCACTTCTACCAGGACCTTATCTCCTGTGGCATGACCATACTGATCATTAATTTTTTTAAAAAAATCTAAATCAAGTAGCAATAAAGATACCGTTGATGCCTGACGCTGCTGATCAGCTAAAATGTCGGTGAGTTTGTGTTCTAAAGCTCTTCGATTGCCACTTAACGTTAACGGATCAATTGTCGCTAGTAAGGCAAGTTTCTCATTGGTAATACGATAATTACTAAAAATCATATAGGAAAAAACTGAGGTGAGTAATAAAGACATTACGATAGTGGTAAAGTCTATCAAACTATCAGCTGGAAATATCTGTACTGAAATAATTGTAATTGCAAACAAGCAAATAATACCAGCTGTGCGCTCTGGTAAAATATAATAAAAGGCAATAATAGCAGGGTATAACCAGTACAAGTGTGGCTGGCCGCGAATAATCACCACTGTGGCAATAGCCGTTGCGAGAAATATCGCCAGAAATAATTTTGCCAGTTCTATTTTTCTGGTTTTATATACAAAAATAAAAAAAGAAATTAAAATCAAAACAATGAATGCGTCGATAAAGGCTAATATCGTATCACCGTTAGTATAACGTAGGTAAACAAAGGGTAAAATTAACACGGCTGATAGAGCACTTAATATCAGTAACATGATTTCTGATGTTGTGCGTTTTGTCATCGTATTCTTCTTAAGTTTCAATTGAGCCATCCATTAGCATACCTACCTCAATACTAGTATTGAATGGCAGAAGATCTAGCTAAATTGTATTTATTGCTTATTTTTCAGCATTTCACGTAAATTCGCTACGCCCATTTTTGCTGTTGCTTGTTTTTTTTCAATACTTTGTTTAGTTTGTGTCAGCTCCCAACTTAAATCATCTTGCGGCAATTCATGTAAAAACCGACTCGCTTCAGTACGAGAAACTTCGCCAAATTGGCGACGCTCTCTAGCATAAGTAAAAATAAGTTCTTTTTGTGCGCGAGTAATGCCAACATAAGCTAAACGACGCTCTTCTTCAACGTTACCCTCATCCATGCTGGTTTGATGCGGCAATAAACCCTCTTCCATACCGATGAGGAAGACATAAGGAAACTCTAAACCTTTCGAGGCATGCAACGTCATTAACTGCACTTGGTCAGTATCCTCTTCATCTTCGTTACGCTCCATCATGTCACGCAACGTTAAGCGGGTGACAACTTGCGGTAATGTCATGGGCTCTTCATCGTCTTCGCCTTCAAGCATTTGTGTTACCCAGCTGAACAATTGCGTAACGTTTTTCATGCGCATTTCGGCAGCTTTGGCACTCGGCGAGGTATCGTATAGCCAATCTTCATAGTTAATTTCACGTACCATTGCACGCAATACTGCAGAAGTATCACCACGCTCAGCATGATCGGCCGTTTCAACTAGCCAGCGAGTAAATCGTTGCACACTGACCAAACCACGACCACTAAGATGTTGCTCTAAGCCTAATTCAAAACTAGCGGCAAACATGCTAATTTGTCGCATATTTGCGTAGCTACCTAATTTTTCTAAGGTTGTTGGACCAATTTCACGACGAGGAACATTAACAATCCGTAGAAAGGCATTGTCATCGTCAGGGTTAACCAATACCCGTAAAAACGCCATCATGTCTTTAATTTCAGCACGTGAAAAAAATGACGTTCCACCATTAATTTTATAAGGAATTCTGTTGGTCATCAGGGCTTTTTCCAGTAAGCGTGACTGATGATTACCGCGATATAAAATCGCATAGTCTTTATATTTACTTTTATTTAAAAAGCGATGCCCGATCAATTCACCAACAACACGCTCAACCTCATGATCTTCATTTTTAGTTTGTAGCACTCGTAACTCAACGCCATAGTTAAGCTCACTAAAAAGTGCTTTATCATAAACATGGGGGTTATTAGCTATCAAGATATTGGCGCATTTCAAAATACGGCCACTCGAACGATAATTTTGCTCAAGCTTGATCAATTTAAGGTTGGGATAATCTTGCCCCAATAACACTAAGTTTTGCGGTTTAGCGCCACGCCATGAGTATATTGACTGATCATCATCACCCACCACGGTGAGCAGGCCTTTTTCACCGGTGATCAATTTAACTAATTCATATTGGCTAGCATTGGTATCTTGATATTCATCAACCAACATATATTGAATTTTATTCTGCCAACGGGTGCGTACTTCTGGAAAATTACGCATTAACAAGGTTGGAATTAAGATCAAGTCGTCAAAGTCTAGCGCGTTATAAGCTTTCATATGCTTTTGATACATGGCATAAAATTCAGCATAAAGCTTTGCATCCGCATCAACCGCGCGCTTAATCGCATCATCAGGCAGTAACAAATCATTTTTCCAATTGGAAATCATCATCTGTAATTTATTTAATAGGTCTTTATCACCATCAAGTTGTTCTTGGGTAAGCTCTTTCAATAATGCGAGGCTGTCTTGATCATCAAACAGGGTGAAACCAGGTTTATAACCTAAGGTTTTTAATTCTCGACGAATAATATCTAAACCCAAAGAGTGAAAGGTACATACGGTTAAGCCACGTGTTTGTGACTTATCCATCATTTTAACCACACGTTCTTTCATTTCACGGGCGGCTTTATTAGTAAAAGTCACCGCGGCAATATTCTTCGCTTTATAGCCACAATTTTGAATTAGGTACGCAATTTTCTGACAAATAACCCCTGTTTTGCCACTACCCGCTCCTGCTAATACTAAGCACGGACCGTCAACATATTTTTTTGCTTCGTTCTGACCTGGGTTTAATTTCATTGCTGGGTTATAACTCAATTGATGGATAAAAAAGCCGACCGTGGATTTTACCTGTTTTTCTCATAAGACGACATAACATTTCTGCATGTGAGTTAATTTCTTGTATTCTTTATTCACCATCTTATTATCAATACTCAATATATTGGTTACAATAACGCCATAGCCTATCAATTAAGAAGCATCTGATGATTAATGCCAAAAAAATAGAAGAAATTGCCAAACAAGTAACGGACTCAATTCCTGCCGGACTAAAAGATTTCGCCAATGAAATGGAAGATAAAACTAAAGTGGTTTTACAGCGTAAATTGTCGCAACTTGACGTAGTAACCCGCGAAGAATTTGATGTGCAAACACAAGTGCTAATCAAAACCCGTGCTAAATTAAGCGATCTTGAGCAAAAAGTTGCCCTGCTAGAAGCAAAATTAGCGGCAGAGTAACTGGCGTGATATGAGGCCTTTAACACAGAAGGCCTCATATTTGAGTAGTGTACATCTACTGAATACGCATAGTCTGTAATTTTTTATAAGATAAACAACGCCATAACCACTCTAACGGTCCAAAAGCATAATACTTAAGCCACCAACGAGATAACAGCAGTTGGGCTATAACAATAACGAGCACAATCAACATTTGTGGTGCTCGTGCTATTTCACCATAATATCCGCCGGCATAACCGTAAAAAATGCTACTTAAAATTACCGACTGCATAAGGTAATTTGTTAATGCCATTCTGCCCATAGGCGCAAATACTGATAACCGTCGATGCCACTTTTCATCCGCTAATAAATACATCACCAGGCCGAAATAACCTGCACTCATGACTAATTGGCCAATATAAAACAGCCCTTCACCAACTGCCTGCAATAACATCACTTGGTTCGCTACAGGATGTTGTACAACTAACAACCCAGCCGTTTCTAGCACCAGCCCTAAACCGATACCAAAGCAAGCGAGTAGCTTGAATACATCGCGGTACTGTCGGTAGTTTTTCATAATGCCGCTAGACACTAACCAGTAGCCTAAAAGAAATAGCGGCATTAACATGAAAAAGGCAAACGGTGCAGCTAACATCAGCATATACCAAGCGAAATCTATGCGAAACTCTGTAGCCTGCCAATAACTTGCTTGACTAAGGGCACTAATTTCTTCTAGCTCATCACTTTTTATGACTTGCTGTTGATTAACTATCTCTTGTGCCAATTGCTCTATAACATTTTCATCAAGTAAGCTAAATGGCTCGTCGGTCGCATCATCGTTGTCACTGCGGACCTTGGATATAGGAAGTTTTGTGTCGTTTGTTATCAAGGCATCCATTGCTTGTTGGCTAGGCGTATCACTTGCTGAATTTATCGCTTTAACACGCTCAGCGACTTTTATTTCTTCATACCACGTCGTGGTTAACTCTGAAGTATCATGACTTATGCCAAAACTGATACCGCTGACTATCGAAATAAAAACAGGTATTAGCAACCAAACCATAGCTAATTTGAACATTGATTTTGGATTATCATAGTGCGTAAAGCTTGATTTTTTAACCAGTGTCAGCCACGCAAGTAACAGCAAGCCTGCAAAGCCATAGCTATGCAAAATATCACCGCCCCATAAAAAAATCATATGCAATACACCAAAGGCGATTAAAATAAGCATTCGACGGAAAAACCACGCACTAAAAGGGCGCTCTGCTGCTTTAGCCCGCACTAACATTACCGCAAAGCCCATACCAAAGAGTAATGAAAATAAGGTATAGAACTTTCCTTCAACAAAACAACGTATCAGCCAACCTACAGCATGATCTAGACCCGTTAAACTCGTATCTTGACTACCAAGCCCTGAGATAGCGCGATTAAACCACTCGATATTCATCAATAGAATGCCAACAAGTGCCAGTCCACGTAAAATGTCCATCGCGCCAATACGCTCGTTAAGCGCTATTGGGACAAAATTTTTCTGCAACACAACGGCAGCGGGTTGTAACTCTGGTTCTTGTGGGGTCGCCATAAAAGGTCCTTTTATTCTTGCGATATTTTATGAGTAATATAAAACTTTGAGCAATAAAAAAGCAGCTAAACGCTGCTTTTTGTGACAAAACCATATCAGGTGAGAAATGCTTGATAAGCTTTATTATCCGTTTCTTCTTGCCATTCATAACCTAAGTCTTTCAGATGAGCAAAAAAATCACTTTCATGTTTTTGCTTTACTTCAAATCCAGCCAACACTTGGCCAAACGCGGCGCCATGATTACGATAATGAAATAATGTAATGTTCCAATGTTCACCTAACGTATCTAAAAATTTCTCTAGTGCGCCTGGGTATTCAGGAAACTGAAAGCGAAAAATACGCTCTTGTGCTGATAATGAATTTTTACCGCCAATCATATAGCGAACATGTAGTTTTGCTAATTCATTTTCAGTAAAATCAACTAATTCATACGCTTGTGATTTCAAACTCGCTATCAACTGCTCTCGATCATTAACTTCGCCACCCAGACGTGCGCCAACAAAGATGTTAGCTTGTTGCCCTTGGGCAGAGTCATTTACTTTATCAACATAGCGATAATTAAACTCGGTGATCACTCTGCCAGCAAGTGCTTGGCAAAACTTTCTAAAGCTGCCCTTTTCTTCTGGTATTTTGACCGAAAAAACCGCTTCTTTTTGCTCACCTAGCTCACAGCGTTCAGAAATATAGCGCAAGGTATGAAAGTTCATATTAGCGCCCGACAAAATAGCCACCAAAGACTCACTTCCCGGGCTGCTATAACCATATTTTTTCAAACCGGCTAACGATAAAGCGCCTGCAGGTTCAGAAATTACCCGTGTTTGTTCAAATATGTCTTTTATTGCCGCACAAATTTCATCCGTAGATACGGTAATCACGTCATCACAATAATATTTGATCAAATCAAAGGTATGCTCACCAATACGCTTTACTGCAACACCATCAGCAAATAAGCCGACTTGCTCTAAATCAACTGGTTTTCCTGCCGCTAGCGCCGCTTTTAAACAAGCGGAATCTTCGGCCTCGACACCAATCACCTTAATATTAGGTTTTAGCTGCTTTAAATAGACTGCCATACCGGCCAGTAAGCCACCGCCACCAACAGGTATAAAGACTACATCGGTATTAGGACGCTGTTGTAATAGTTCTTTAGCCACTGTGCCTTGGCCGGCAATAACATCAGGGTCATCAAAAGGATGGATTAAGGTTTTATGTTCAGCTTTTGCAAATTCAGTACAAGCTTGTTGTGCTTCATTAAAGCTTTTGCCGACTAAGCGCACTTCAGCCCCATAACGTCTAACGTTATCAACTTTAATATCAGGTGTCGTGATCGGCATCACTATCGTCGCTTTAATACCTAGCTTATGCGCTGCCAATGCCAAACCTTGCGCATGATTCCCCGCAGAAGCGGCCATAACACCATGTAAACATTGCTGCTCTGATAAGTTAATTAATTTATTATAAGCACCACGTAACTTAAAAGAGTGCACCGGTTGCTGGTCTTCTCGTTTAAGAAATATTTGCTTACCTAAGCGAGCAGATAATTTAGTTAAAGGTGTTAAATCAGATTCAACAGCCACATCATAAACCGGTGCCAGTAGTATTCTGCGCAAGTAATCGAGAGCTTGTTCCTGCGTTGCTTTAGCAAGTACTAAGGCTTGCTGTTCAGCTTCAGTCATTAGGTTTCTCCATTACTTGATACCATCAACTATACCATCAAGTAGTTCACGGTTGCGCACAGCACCTTTATCAGCGCTCGTTGCTAACATTGCATAATTTTTGAGTGCATAACTGATAGGGCGAATGCGATCAACCGGCTTCCAAGCATCTTTACCTTTTGCTTCCATCGCAGCACGACGTGCTGCAAGCTCAGTTTCAGATACTTGTAAGGTTATTTCACGCGTAGGAATATCGATATGAATAATATCGCCTTGCTCTACCAGTGCAATAGTACCGCCATCAGCGGCTTCTGGAGAAACATGACCTATGGATAAACCTGAAGTGCCACCGGAGAAACGGCCATCAGTTAACAAAGCACAAGCTTTGCCTAAGCCCATCGATTTTAAGTAAGTGGTTGGATAAAGCATTTCTTGCATGCCCGGACCACCTTTAGGGCCTTCATAACGAATAACCACCACCTCACCTGCGACAACTTTTTTATCTAAAATACCTGCGACCGCAGCGTCTTGGCTTTCAAAAATATGCGCAGGTCCCGTAAAGACTAAATTATCGTCAGAAACGCCTGCGGTTTTAACCACACAGCCATCTACCGCAATATTTCCTGAAAGTACCGCTAAACCACCTTCGGTTGAAAAAGCATGCTCAAGGCTTCGGATACAACCATTTTCTCGGTCATCATCTAACGTATCCCAACGACAATCTTGGCTAAATGCTTTAGTGGTGCGAATACCAGCAGGGCCTGCACGGTAGAATTTTTTCACCGCTTCATCAGTCGTTACTTTAATATCGTATTTGGCAATAACATCAGCAAGTGTGGTACCAAAAATATTGGGCACATCGGTATTTAATAAACCAGCACGTGACAATTCGCCTAGAATAGCGATTACCCCACCAGCGCGATGGACATCTTCCATATGATACTTAGGCGTTGATGGCGCAACTTTACATAGCTGGGGTACAATACGTGATAATTTATCCATGTCTGCCATGGTGTAATCTATTTCAGCTTCTTGCGCGGTAGCCAGTAAATGCAAGATAGTATTGGTTGACCCCCCCATAGCAATATCTAAACACATCGCATTGTGTAGCGCTTCTTTACTGGCAATATTACGTGGTAGTGCTGATTCGTCGTTATCCTGATAGTAACGCTTGGTTAAGGTAACAATTTCTTTACCTGCATCTAGGAATAATTGCTCGCGGTCAGCATGTGTTGCTAACATAGAACCGTTTCCGGGTAAGGCTAAACCTAGTGCTTCAGCTAAACAGTTCATTGAGTTAGCGGTGAACATGCCTGAACATGAGCCACAGGTTGGACACGCTGAACGCTCAACTTTGTCAGAATCTTCATCCGAGACTGTTGGATCAGCACCTTTGATCATGGCATCCGCAGTGCCGCCCGGCTGCTGGCCGGCGCCCGCGACAACCACGTCATGGCCGCCACGCTGCAGAAACTGGCCAGCAAGGCCGACAAACCCCAGCGACACTCCCTGAGCCGGGTGGCAACCACACTGTTCAGCGACCCCGACCCGCAGCCGGAAACCCTCCACCATCAGGAAGCCATCACCGCATTCGCCCAGGACCAGCAATATTGGCAGTCACTGGCACTGAGCATCAGCGACCATGAGTTGCTGGTCAGTGGTCTGGCGCGCACCTACAAGCAGTGCCGCAATCGCACCATCAAGGCCCAGGGCGGCAGCGACCCACACCCCTGGCATGACCTGCGCCTGTCTCTTATACACATCTCCGAGCCCACGAGACTAGGCATGATCTC